>Ga0209342_10002047_pt1 | contig 22063 bp, 23 predicted proteins | sample RifCSP16_2_FD_184023 | JGI IMG/M metagenome (GOLD analysis project Ga0209342, IMG submission 184023) | Soil microbial communities from Rifle, Colorado - Rifle CSP2_sed 16_2 (SPAdes) (version 2) | ecosystem: Environmental > Terrestrial > Deep subsurface > Rock core/Sediment | place: Rifle... | reverse complement strand
CCCGCCTCTGATTGCCATCCCCGCCCTCCCGCCCGCATACGAGGGCCTGGCGTACGACGCGGCGGTCACGGCGCTCGGAGGGTCCGCGCCTCTCACGTGGAGCCTCACCTCCGGAAGCCTGCCCCCTGGCCTTTCATTTGACCCGGCCCTCGCGCGCCTGTCGGGTGTGCCCTCCGGCCTTGGCGACTTCGCTTTCACAATCACCGTGACCGACGCGGCCGCTCGCAACGACTCGCGGGTGTTTTCGCTCCGCGTGGCGCCCGTTGTGCGGGCCTTGTCGATCGTGACCTCAATTTTGCCCTGGGTCGAGGTCGGCCTCCCCTATCCTCAAACCCTCCTCGAGTACTCGGGGCAAAACACCTCGGCAGAGGTCCGATGGTCGGCCGGTGGCCTGCCAAACGGCATCGTCCTCGACAGCCGGAACGGCACGCTCTCGGGCGCGGCCGTCGAAGGCGGGTTCTTCCGCGTCCACCTGGCCGTCGACGACCTGGGCTACCCGGCCCTCCACGACGAACGAAACCTCACGCTCGAGGTCTACCGCCTGTCGGTCAACAACACGACGCTGCCGCACGCCCGCGTCGGCGTCGCGCTGGTCTTTGCGCTCGAGGCCGTGGGCTCGGCGACGCCCGCGGTTTGGTCCATCACCGATGGCGCCCTTCCCCCGGGACTCCGGCTCGACGAAAACGGGACGCTGCGCGGCACACCGACGGAGCCGGGCAGTTTCCAGTTCACCGCGCGCGCCGCGCACCCCGGCGCGCCCACCCTCAATTACGAGGAGCGGGTGTTCGTCCTCACGGTCGACCCCGCGCAGGGCCCAGGCCCCCAGGCCACGATTGAAGAGCCGGCGTCTTTCCCTCTCCTGCCGTTCTTCCTCCTGGCGGTCCTCGCAGCCGGCGCCCTGTGGTTCCTCCTCTGGCGCCGCCGGCGGAGCGCATGAGCGGCGCGCCAACGTGCAAGGCTAAATCGCCCGGGCGCGTTCCGCTCCCGTGGCCCTCTCGTATGTCGTCCTCGGGGGCGGCGCCCAGGGCCGAGCCGTCGCCCGCGACCTCGCGGAGCGCGCCGACACCGAGGCCGTTGTCGTCGTCGACCCCGTCGCGCCGCGGATCCCGAAGAAGTTCCGCCGGATCCGGCACGCGCCGCTTAACGCCGTCACGGAGCGCGGGGCGGTCGCAAGGCTCGTCCGCGAGGCGGACGCCTGCCTCATCGCGCTCCCGGGCTCGATCGCCGACGCCGCGATCCCCGACGTCCTGCCGATGGGCACGCCCGTCGTCGACATGAGCTTCACGCCGGAGGCCGCGAACCCCCACTTCGACAAGATCGCAAAGCGCAGCGGTGTCCCCCTCGTGCGCGATGTGGGTGTGGCGCCGGGCCTTAGCCACGTGATCGCTGCCCTTGCCGCCCGCGAGCTTGGCGGGCTCACGCAACTCACAATCTACGTAGGGGGACTCCCGCAACGGGCGCCCCCCGCCAAGGGGCCCATCGACTTCCGCCACGCGGTCTACTTCAACGCGGAGGACCTGATGGCCGAATATCTGCGACCCGCGCGGATGCGCCGCCGCGGCCGGAACGCGGCGCCCGACCCCCTTGCTCCTTCCGAGGCCGAGCGCCTTAAGGACGGGTCCCTCGGGAGCCTTGAGGCCTTCCCCAGCGACGGGCTGCGCACCCTGCTCGATTCGTACCCTGACTGCGCCTGGATGCGCGAGATGACCCTCCGGTGGCCGGGCCACCTGATTGCGATGCGCGCGCTCAAGAAGGAGGGGCGGCTCGCGGGAGGCGCCCTGCGCCCCACGCCCCTTTTCAAGACCGCCGCGGAGCTTGCCCGCGCGTACCCCGCCGAGCGCAACCCCGACGTCGTGCTCATGGAGATCCACGCGCAGCGGGGCCCGAAGCGCCTCGACTTCCGCCTGGTCGACCGTGCCCAGGGGGGCCTCACCGCGATGTCGCGTACGACGGCCTTTACCGGCGCGGCGGCAGTCCACCTCCTCGCGCTTGGCGCCTTCGACGTGCCCGGCTCGCACCCACCAGAGGCGCTCGGCCGAAACGAGGGGCTTGCGCTAAGGCTGCTCGCCGACCTCAAGGAGCGCAAGGTCACGGTCGAACGCGGGTCGAGGCTCCGGGTCGCCTCTTAGGGGCCCTTCCAGGCGGCGACGGCTTCCTCCACGAAAATCTCCGCGAGCAGCCGGTAAAGGCGCCGGCCCTCCTCCGGGGTGGCAAGCGCCGGGTTCCCGCAGTAGGCCTCCTTCAGGCCGACCTCCTCAAAGGACTTCTTGCCCGATCGGATCGCCTCCGCCAGGTTGACATCCCGGGGCTCAAGCGACCGGAAGGTGGGCCTCACGAGCTCCGGGCGCGACGCGAGCACGAGGCTCGTCTCGAACATCCCGCCGTGGCAGGCGCCGCTTGCGAACTCGCCGCCAATCCGGGCGGCCACCGCCTTGCGCGTGAAGTCGGGGAACAGGAGGCCCTTGAGCCCCCCCGCCTGCGTGGTCTTCACAACCTCGCGCACGGCCCGCATATGCTCGGGGTCGAAGTGCAGGTTCACGAGGCCAAGCTGCTTCGCGCCCGAGCGCGCCATGGACTTGACGGCGTCGGCAAGCACGGCCCGCGCGGCCTCGAAGCTCAGCGAGACGGTCCCCGGAAACGAGGCCGCCCAGGACGCCGCCGAAACGGGCACTGCCGGTCCCACGAGCGTCTCGAGGCCATGCGTCTCGCGGAACACATGGACGATCTCGGCCGAAAGCGCCTCGGCAATCAGCGTGTCGGTGTCGAGCGGCAGGTGAGGGCCGTGTGCCTCGATGGCGCCGAGCGGCACAAGGATTGGCGGCGGGTCGCTCCCGTGGAGGCGCCTTGCGATCTCGGTCCAGGGCATGTGCACGATTCGCCAGTCGGTCAAGCGGGTCGGTTCTCCTTCGGGTCCGTGTCGAAGGCCTCGGCCACGGCGCGCTCGTCAAGCGCCTCGCGCAGCTTCTTGCGTTCGACCTTCCCGCGGTCGTTTTTGGGCAGGTCCTTCACGAACCTCACGCGCCGCGGGAACTTGTAAGGCGCGATCGAGGACTTAACGAATTGCGCGAGTTCCCGTGCAAGGGCCGCGGTCGGTTGCAAGTCTCCCTTCGGGACGACGAGCGCGATGGGCTTCTCGAGCCCCTCCTCCTGGTAGCCCAGCACCGCGCACTCCGCGACAGCCGGGTGCGCGAGGAGGCAGTCTTCGACTTCAATCGGCGAGACGAAGATCCCGCCGACCTTCAAAATGTCGTCCGTTCGGCCGCTGTACCAGAAGCGCCCGTGCTCGTCGACCCGGAAGAGGTCGGCCGAGCGCACCCAGTCGCCCTGGAAAGTCTCCTTCGTCTTGTCGTGGGCCTGGAAGTAGCCCACCGCCGCGCTGTCGCCGTGCACGAGGAGCGTGCCGATCTCGCCCGGCTTCACCGCATGGCCGTCCGGCCCCAGGATCTTTGCTCGGTACCCCGGGACGAGCCTGCCAAGCGAGCCGGGCACGACATCGCCCGGGCGGTTCGTGATGTAGATGTGGAAGAGCTCGGCGCTCCCGATCCCGTCGAGGACCTCGACGCCGAAGGTCTCCTTCCACTTCCGATGGAGCTCCGCCGGTAGCGCCTCGCCGGCCGAGAACACGGCCCGCAGGCACGACAAGTCGTGGCTCCTCGCCTCGGGGTGGTTCGCCATCTGCAAGATCATCGTGGGGACGCTTACGAGGAGCTTCGGGCGGAAGTGCTCGATCTGTTTGAACATCTCCTCCGGCGTCGCGCGCTCCCGGAACAGGCATGCGGTGCCGCCCACCGCGAACGGGAAGAATAGGTTCGAGCCGGTCGCGTACCCGAAGAAGAGTTTGGGGACCGAGAGGGTCACGTCCTTCTCGTTGTAGCCCACCGTGGCGATCGCGTAGCGCTCGCAGTTCCACGGGAAGTCATGGTGGAGGTGGACATTGGCCTTCGGCCTTCCCGTCGTGCCGGACGTGAAGAGCCAGTAGGCCGGGTCGTCCCGGTGCGTCGGGTAGGGCTCGAGCTTCGGCGACTCTTCGAGCACGGCCTCCATGAAGCTCCGGAAGACGGCGCCCTTCGGGATCTCCTCGCCGACAACGAGCACGGCCTCGAGGGTCCGGACCTCGAGGGCAAAGGGCGCGATCTTCTGGGCGACCTCGGAGGCGCACACGAGGACCGGCGCGCGCGTGTAGTCCAGGTAGTAGCGGAGTTCCTCGGGCGGAAGGAGGGGATTCACCATGGCGACGACGCCGCCGATGCGGAGGGTCCCGAAGATCGTGGCGACGAACTCCGGCGTGTCGTGGAGCGAGATGAGGACCCGCTCTTCCGGGCGCACGCCTAGGTTCCTCAGCGCGTTGCCGACCTTGTTTGCCGCTTCGGCGACCTGCGCGTAGCTTAGCTCCTCGTTGCGCGTCCGGACCGCGACCCGGTCGCCCGCCCCCTCCGCCAGGCGCTCGTAGAGGAAGTAATCGGCCATGTTGAAGCGGTCGGGGAAGTCCCGGAACGCCTTCTCAAGCGCGTGCTCGGTCATCGGCGGGGGGCCCCCAAGCCCTTCCGCGAATACAAAGGCCTTGCCCGGGCGCCCGGCCCGGCCTCCCCCTCGCGCGAGCCATTAAAGCCGAACCCCATGCCCCCCAAGGCGCCATGAAGATCAACGTGGTCGGCGGCGGCGCGGGCGGCCTCTACTTCAGCATCCTCATGAAGAAAGCCGACCCCAGCCACGAGATCACGGTCTTCGAGCGCAACCGCGCCGACGACACGTTCGGGTTTGGAGTCGTCTTCTCCGACGCGGCGCTCGACTCCGTGCAGGCGGCCGACCCGGAGGTCCACAAGGAGATTACGCACCACTTCTACCACTGGGACGACATCGAGATCTTCTACGGGGGGCAGGTCCTCCGGTCGAGCGGGCACGGGTTTTCCGGGATCGAGCGCAAGAAGCTCCTCGAGATCCTCCAGGGCCGCGCAGCCGCGCTCGGGGTCGGGCAGGTCTTCTCGCGCGACATCATCGACCTTGACCCCTACCTCGACGCCGACCTCGTCGTGGGCGCCGACGGCGCAAACAGCACCGTGCGCGAGCGCTTCAAGGAGGCCTTCCAGCCCGCCATCGACTGGCGCCCCAACAAGTTCGTCTGGCTCGGCACGACCTTTCCCTTCAAGGCGTTCACATTCCACTTCCGGAGGAACGAGCACGGCCTCTGGCGCGTCCACGCCTACCGCTACAACGAGAGCCACTCGACCTTCATCGTTGAGGCCACCGAGGAGACCTGGAAGCGGTCGGGCCTTTCCCCCAACGACGAGGACGCCACAATCGCCTTCTGCGAGGACCTCTTCAAGGAGGAACTTGAGGGCCACAAGCTCCTCAAGAACCGGTCGCTGTGGCGCAACTTCCCGATTATCCGGAACGCCAGGTGGCACCACGAGAACGTCGTGCTCCTCGGGGACTCGGCGCACACCGCCCACTTCTCGATCGGCTCGGGCACGAGGCTCGCCTTCGAGGACGCGATTGCCCTTCGCGACGCGCTGCGGAAGTCGAAGGACGTGCGGGAGGCGGCCGTCGCGTATGAGCTTGCGCGCAAGCCCGTCGTTGAGAGCTTCCAGCGTGCGGCGCATGTTTCTCTGACCTGGTTCGAGGACACCGAACGGTACTTTACGCTCGACCCGATCCAGTTCGGGTTCAGCCTGCTCACACGGTCATTCCGCGTCACTCACGACGAGCTCACCCGGCGAGACCCGGCGTACGCCAAGGCCGTCAACCAGTGGTTTGCGGCCAAGGCCTCCGCGCAGTCCGGCGTGAGCGTGCTGCTCGACCCGCCGCCCCCGCCGCTCTTCACGCCCTTGCGTCTGCGCGGGATGCTCCTCGAGAACCGGGCCGTCGTCTCCCCGATGTGCCAGTACCTCGCGACGGACGGCCTCGTGAACGACTGGCACCTCGTGCACTTGGGGAGCCGCGCCATAGGCGGTGCCGGCCTCGTGTTTGGCGAAATGACGGATGTGAGCGAGGAGGGGCGGATCTCGCCGGGTTGTGCCGGGATGTACCGGCCCGAACACATCCTCGCGTGGAAACGGATCGTCGACTTCATCCACACGCACTCGAAGGCCAAGGTCGGGATTCAGCTTGGCCACGCGGGGCGGAAGGGCTCCACGAAGCTCGCGTGGAAGGGGATGGACGAGCCGCTCGACGAGGATGGCTGGCCGGTCCTCGCGCCGTCGCCGATCCCCTGGACGGAGAAGAACCCCGTGCCAAAGGAGATGACGCGCGCCGACATGGAAAAGGTGCGCGACGACCACGTCCGCGCTGCGGGGATGGCCGAGCAGGCGGGCTTCGACATCCTTGAGCTCCACTTCGCGCACGGCTACCTCCTCTCGACATTCCTTTCGCCCCTCACAAACCAGCGGAAGGACGAGTACGGTGGCTCGCTCGCCAACCGGCTTCGCTTCCCCCTCGAGGTCTTCGACGGCGTGCGCGAACTCTGGCCGCCGGACAAGCCCATTTCCGTGCGCATCTCGGCCACGGACTGGGCGGCAGGCGGCAACCAGGCGGCCGACGCGGTGGACATTGCGAAGGCCTTCAAGGCGCACGGGTGCGACATCATCGATGTTTCGGCGGGCCAAGTCGTGAAGTTCGGCAAGCCGATCTACGGGAGGCAGTTCCAGACGCCTTTCGCTGAGCGCGTGAGGATCGAGGCCGACCTCCCCACGATGGCCGTCGGCAACATCTCGTCTTACGCGGATGTCAACACGATCCTCGCGGCTGGCCGCGCTGACCTCTGCGTCCTGGCGCGGATGCACCTTTGGGACCCCTACTGGACGAGGCACGCGGCCTACGAACTCGGGTGGAAGGCCGATTGGCCTGACCCTTACGAGAGCCTCAGGAAGTTCACGCCGAGGTTCAAGTGAAGGGTCCTGGCGTGATGCGCGCGGGAAGCTCGCCCTGACCCTACTGTACGACCGGAAAGGCTACCTGGCGCCTGGCGCCCCCCAATCGCGGGAGAGCATGCATGACCCGAATGTGGCGGGAACCGGCCCAGGAACGCCTTCGAGTTCCCTGAGAATCCTCGAGCACGCGAAAGCCGCCCTCGAAGCGCTTGACGTCGACGCGATCGTTGCGCTCTATGCCGACGACGCGGAACTCCGCGACGCCTCGACGGGCGAGTCGTTCCGTGGCTCCGAACGGATTCGGCGCATGTTCCTCGAACTCTTCTCGGCGCCCGGCGCAGAGTTTGCGCACGTGAGCGTTCGAGAGGGGCCCGCCTGGGGAGTTATCGAGTGGACCTGGTCCTCCAAAACGAAGGGCTCGGATAAGCCGTTACGCATCCGGGGTGTTTCGGTCCTCGAGCTGGCCGAAAACAAGGTTGTACGCGAGACGTTCTACTACGACCCCCGCTCGTCGAGCCGGTGAGCCCCGCGAGGCTCGAACGGAGCACCCTTGCCCCTGGCCGAGGGAGGCGCAAGCTCAGTCGACCCCGTGCAGCAACTTCGACCCGACAACTTCGCGCAGAATCTCGCTTGTCCCCTCATAGACCCGAAGCGCCCGGATCTCCCGGTACATCTGCGCCGTCACCGAATCGCGCACGGCCCCCGCAGCCCCGTGCACCTGCAGCGCCGTGTCGACAAGCCGCTGCGCGGTCTCCGTTGCGAAGAGCTTGGCTTCGGCGGCCTCCGTGCTCACGCGCTCCTGGCCCTGGTCCTTGAGCCACGCGGCCCTGTACGTAAGGAGTCTCGACGCCCGCAGCGCCACGGCCCCATCGGCGAGCATCCACCGGACACCCTGGTGCTGGCCGATCGGCTGTCCGAAGGTCCGGCGTGCCTTGGCCCGTTTCACGGCCTCATCGAGCGCGCGCCGCCCGACCCCGCAGGCTGCGGCGGCAACGGTAGGCCGGAGGGAATCGAGCGTCCGCATGGCGGTGTAGAACCCCTCGTTCTCCTTGCCGAGCAGGTCCTCCTCGCGGAGTTTCACGTCCTTGAACTTCAAGACCCCGATCGGCAGGTTTGCGAGCATCCGCTGGGGCTCAACCTTGAGCCCGCGCTTTCCGGCCCTCACGAGGAAAGCGCTGATCCCGCGGTGGCCGGCGTCCGGTTTCGTCTTCGCGAACACCGTGTAGATGTCCGCGATCCCGGCGTTCGAAATGTACATCTTGGAGCCGCTCAGCGTCCACCCCCGCGCCGTTCGCGTCGCGCGGGTCTTGATCGCGCCCACATCGCTCCCGGCCTCCGGTTCGGTTAGGGCGAAGGCCGTGATCATCCGCCCGCTCGAGGCCTGGGGCAGCCACTCGCGCTTCTGCTCCTCGCTCCCGGCAATCGCGATCGGGATTGCGCCGAGGCCCTGCACGGCAAACGCGGAGTGCGAGATCGCGCTCGCGTAGGCGATCCCCTCACGCGCGGCGACCATCGCGCGGTGGTCGATCGCCGCGGAGGCCCCGCCGTACGCCTTCGGGACGAGAAGCTTGAGGAGCCCTTCGGAGGCCAGGATTCTCACGGCCTTCCGCGACGCCTCGTCGCGGTCCTCCTCGGCCGCCTCGTTGAGCGGTTCAAGACGTTTCAGCGCCATTGTGCGGCAGCGCGCAAGGAGCTTGTCGTGCCGCGGCTCGAGGAACGGCGCCCCCGAATCGTCAGCGATGGCCATCTCGAGCTCTCCTCACGCGAACTTCGCGGGCCGCTTCTCCTTGAAAGCGCGGTAGGCCTCTTTGAAGTCTGGGTGGAGCGCGAGGTCGGCCTGCACCTTCGCGTCGTGGTCGAGCGCTTCCGTTATCGACATGGGGAACTCGCGGTCGATCGTGTGCTTGCTCACGGGGATCCCCACCGCGGGGCCGTCCGCGATCTTGAGAGCCATCTGCCTCGCCTCCTCCATAAGCCGCTCCTTGGGCACGACCCGGTTGTAAAGGCCCCAGCGCTCCGCGGTCGCCGCGTCGATGAAATCGCCGGTAAGCAGAAGCTCTGTGGCCCTCCCGAGCCCGATGAGGCGGGGCAAGAGGTGGGACGCGCCCATGTCCGCGGAGGAAAGGCCGGCCTTCACGAAGAGGAAGGCGATCCTCGCTTCCGGGACTGCGATCCGCAAGTCCGACCCCACGGCGAGCGCTGCGCCCGCGCCCGCCACCGTCCCGTTCAGGGCCGCGACGATCGGCTGCGGGCAGGCCCGCATGTTGAGCACGGTCTCGCAGGTCATACGGGTGAAGCCGAGGAGCTCATCGTGGTCCATCCCGACGAGCTTTCCGATGATGTCCTCCACATCGCCGCCGCTGCAGAAGCCGCGGCCCTCGCCGGTGAGAATCACGGCGCGGATTTGCGCTTGGCTCTCGAGCCACTTGAAGAGGTCCCGCAAACCTGCGTACACTTCGAAGGTGAGCGCGTTCAGCCGGTCGGGCCGCGCGAGCGTGAAAGTCGCGACCTTCCCGTCGACCTCGAATCGCATCCCCGCGGGCACCTTGGGCATTGGGGGGCCTGCGGCCTCGGTCACGGCTCTCACCCCAACACGGCCACCGCACGGATCTCGACGAGCGTCCCGGGCTCGAAGAGGTCCTTCACGCCGACCACCGTGATTGCCGGGTAGTCCTTCCCCATTACACGCCGCCACGCGGGTCCGATCGCCTTGCGCGCCCGCCGGTACGCGCCCATGTCCTTCACGAGGACTACCATCTCGACGAGGTCGTCGGGCGCGCCCCCTTCCGCCTCGAGCACCTCCACGATGTTCTCAAGCGCCTTCTCGAACTGCGCGGCGAACCCCTTCTCCACTTTCCAGGTCCCGTCGCCCTTCGGCGTTCCCCCGATCTGGCCCGCGATGTGCAGCGTGCTTCCCGCGCGCACGCCGTGCGAGTAGCCGATCGCGGGCCCCAACGACTTCGGGTTCACCCGCTTCACCTTCACCATTGCACGCCGCCCCCGTCGATCGTTATGGCCTGCCCGTTGATGTTTCCTGCGGCCTCGGAGCACAGGAAAAGCACCACGTGTGCGACTTCCTCGGGCGTCGTGAAGCGTCCCTGGGGGCTGAAGCTCTTGAAGCGCTCGTGCATCTCGGCGACGCTCTTGCCCGTTTTTTCCGCCGCGCGGCGGATGTTTTCCCTCGTAAGCTCCGTGTCCGTGTACCCCGGGCACACGGCATTCACCGTGATCCCCTTCTCCGCGAATTCCGAGGCAAGCGCCCGGGTAAGCCCGACGGCCGCGTGCTTGCTCGCCGTGTAGGCCGCCGTGTAGGGGGCCCCGACCTTTCCCGCGACGCTCGCCACGACGACGATCCTGCCCCATTTTTTCTCGAGCATTGGCGGAATCGCCGCTTGCGTCGCGTGGAACGCTCCGTGGAGGTTCACCTGGATGTGGTCGTCCACACTTTGGATCGTCTCCTTGAGGAAGGGCGCACTCCTGGCCCACCCTGCGTTGTTCACCAGGATGTCCGGAGGGCCCAAGGTCTGCACAATCTCGCGGTACGTATGCGCAACCTGCCCCGCGTCCGTCACGTCGCACACCGCGTGCATCGCTCGCGCGCCCGTCTCGGTGCAGGCGTCGGCGGTCGCCTGTACCTGGCCCGCGGTCCGGGCCGTGACTGCCACCGCGCACTTCTCCCGTGCGAGCGCGAGTGCGCAGGCGCGACCGATGCCGCGGCCGCCGCCGGTCACCCAGGCGATGTGGCCCTGCAACCCCATCAACCCGCGGAGCGCAATGGACCCTATTAAGGGCCCACGGTTGGGCGCGTAAGCGCTGGGCGGAGAGCCCCGTGCCAACGCCCTCCTAACTTGCCCAAACCTCGACAATATCTACCCAAAGCCACTTTCCGGGCACGGTCGAACCCCGATGCCGCCCATCTCCCCCGAAGCCGTCCGCCCGGAACCCAAGCAGGCCCCCCTCAGCCCGGAGCCGCGGGTGCGGTACACGGGCGTCAACCACATCGCGCTCGCCACGAACCACATGGAGAAGACGGTCCGGTTCTACCGCGACCTCCTGGGTTTCCGCCTCTCCGCGGCTATGGGGGAGCCCGGGTTCCGACATTACTTCCTCGAGATCGACGAGAAGAACGCGATCGCCTTCTTCGAGTGGCCCGATGTCGAGGAAGTCCCGCGAAAGCCCCACGGGATGCCAGTCGTCGGGCCCTTCAACTTCGACCACCTCGCCTTCGGCGTCGAGAGCTCGGACGACCTATGGCTCATCAAGGACAAGCTCGAAGCCGCGGGCTTCGAGGTCTCGGACGCGGTCGACCACGGGATTTGCCATTCGATCTACACGTGGGACCCCAACGGGATTCCCATTGAGTTTGCCCACAACTACCGCAAGCGCCCCGCCAAGGTCATCGTGGACGACAAAGTCCTCCTCCCGTCCGCAGCCGAGGGGCCTGACCCGCAGCCCGGCAAGTGGCCCGGAGTCTCGCGGCCCACGCCCAAGCACGAACGAATCGTGCACCCCGGCGTGGGCTCCAACGTCAAGTGGGAAGAATAGCCGCCTGCGGCGAAGGGGGATAAGCGCCCTGGAGAGCGAGACCCTGTTCTACGAGGACATCCCGGGCCGCTCCAGGAACGGCCCACTCCTTGTCCTGCTCCACGGGCGCGGCGCCGACGAGAACGACCTTCCGCCGATTGTCGATTACGTGGCGCGCGGGTGGAATGCGGTATCGGTCCGGGCGCCCATCGAATTCCCGATGGGCGGATTCGCCTGGTACGAGTTCACGCCGACGCTGGGGCCGCAGGAGGAAAGCCTTCGCAAGGCCACCCGAGCACTTCTCGTCACGCTCGAGGACATCCGGGAAGGCCACGCCGAGTCGCCAACCGTCCTGCTTGGCTTCTCGCAGGGCGCGCTCATGGCGCTCGTGGCTTCAACGGCGCGGCTGCCAAACGTGAAGGGCGTGGCGGCGCTCTCTGGGTACCTGCCCAAGGACGACCTCTTGCCGGGGCCCCTGGCGTCCTTGAGGGGGTTCCCCGTGTTCCAGACGCACGCCCGGAACGACTTCATGCTGCCCTTCGTCTTCGCGGAAGGCGCGCGGGATCGACTGATCAAGGCGGGGGCGGATCTCACCTGGATCGAGCACGAATCCGGACACACGATTCCCTTGGACGCGATGGATAGGCTTGGCACATGGCTTGAGCGTGTGGCCAACCTCGCTCCTTGATTTGCGGCCGGCTCACAGCTGCTTCCCCAAGAAGGCGCAACGCAAAAACTCAGGGCAGGAACCGGACGATTCTGATCGGAAGCGAACGCAGTTCCTGGGGAACCCGTGCGCCCAAGAAGCGCGTCAACTCCTCCCCTACGGGCGCGCCCTCCAGGGGTGCCGCGTAGGTCCAGACCGCAGTTACCAGAATCGCTGCTTCCATCGGCGGCGCCGCGCCCCGAACAAGGCCCCAATAGCGAGGCCCTGCCTTCTTGCCGATGCTTAAGAGAAATTCCGTCATCGCCTGGAAGAAAAAAGAGAAATCTGCGTCCGCCAAGAACTGTACATCGCGCCAGATCCATAGCCTGGGCGATGGTGGGCTGAGGAGCCCCCCACCCCAGAGGACGCTTGACATGGAGGCGAGATTCCGGTCAAGGTCACGTCCAAGGTCCGGATCATCACGAAAGAAATCGTAAAAACGGTCGAGGAAGGCCTGTTCAGTCCGCGCTTCCTCTCCCCGGATTTCGCAGACACCGCCTCCGCGGCTCTTCCAGCCTCCCTCGAGCTCCATAAGCGCGACATCAAGAGCGTCCGCACATTGCGGGTCGAAGCGGACGAACGTGAGCAACCCGCATTCGAGCGATTCTCGAAGAACTCGATGGGCGTCTGAATGCTTTGCGGGCGGAAGGCTGACCAACTCCGCATCGCTAAACATTGCCGGAATCCCCGTGAACGAGGACCTGCATCAATCAGGCCAGCGAAAACCTTACCGGCGAGGGGACAGTCCTCTCACGGCGCAACGGCGGTGGTCGCCGCGTGGCTCGCACGGCTCATCGAAACGGGGGAGAACCTCCCCCACGATCACCCAATGACCTCCAGCTTCCTCCTCTCCCCGCTCACGTCATACGCCCTCCAGGTCCCCGGCGTGAACGGGAAGCCGATGATGATGTGCGTCGTCCCGTGCTTGCCGAAAAGCTCCCGGTCGGCCTCCGACGGGTTGTAATTCCCGCTCGGGTGCGAGTGCACCGATCCCACAATCTCGGGGTCGGGGGGCAGGTTGAAGAAGCTCATGATCGCAGAGGTCTCGCCCGAGAGCGTCCCCGGCACGAATACGAGTTCGTAGATCACGCCGTCCCGCGCCCGCATCGTCGCGGCAAACTCGTGCGGCATCGCGTTTTTCGCCGCGCCGATGATCGTGTCGAGCACGGCCCGCTCGATCGCATGGGCCGACTGCCCAAACGCCATCTTCGAGCGCGCAGTCGAGCGCCTGCGCCCGCCTTGGAAAGTCGGCAGCGGCGCTTCCTTGGCAAGCTCGGCCGCTTTGTCGATCTTGAGGCGCACCACGCGCTTCCCCCCTTCAGATCGAAATCGCGTGCTTCTCGTGGAGGCGCTTGTAGAAGTCCCGCGAGAAACGCAGGAAGACCGCGTCGCTTCGCGCCCTCGTGACCGAGAGGGCATCGTCGATCCCGAAGGGGCGCTCGATCTGCCCGTCGAGCACGACCGTCGCCGGCCGGTCCGCGACCATCCGGACCTCGACGTGGGACTTCGCGGGGAACACGATCGGCCGCGACGACAGCGTGAAGGGCGCGATCGGCGAAAGGACAAACGCCTCCACATCGGGGTCGATGATCGGGCCTCCGACCGAGAGGTTGTACGAGGTCGAGCCCGTCGGCGTCGCGATGATGAGGCCGTCGGCCCGGTAGCGGTGCACGAGGTTCGCCTCGCGCATGACCTCGAGGTGGATCATCTTCGCCACGCTTGAGGTGTGGAGCACGACCTCGTTCACGCACGCGGGCAGGTTCTTGCCGTTGAGCTTCGGCTGGAGGCGCATCTTGCGGTCCTCCACGTAGTCGCCCTTCAGGATCCGGGCAAGTGACTCCTCCGCCCGCGCAAGTGGCGCCTCCGCCAGGAACCCCATGATCCCGGCGTTGATCGCGAAGAGGGGCGCGGGGTTCTGCTGGAGGACGCGCAGGATCGTCCCGTCCCCTCCAAGGGTCACGATCAGGTCGACCTTCATGTCGTGGACCTGCGCGGTCCTCTCTTTCGGGAAGATCGCGGCGACGTTCTCGTCGACGGTGACCTCGATTCCTGCGCGCTCGAGCTGCCGGATGATCAGCGCCCCGTGGTCGACAAGGCCCTTGGTGTAGGCTTTGAGGACGAGGCCGACGCGCTTGAACCGCCTCCGCGGGCTCCGCGCGGTCATGCGCTCGCCCTCCGCACCCGGTGGCCCATCCGGTCCGCCTCAGCCGCGCGGCTCGCGCGCACGTGCTCGTGGATGATCGAGGCGAGCGCCGGGCTGCCGGTCGCCGTGACGTCGCGCCTTGCGCTCGAGTTCAGCGGCATGTCGAGGACAGCCCCCGCGTAGTCGTAGATCTCCCCGCCCGCCTCCCGCAGGATCAGGGCTGCGGCAGCCACATCCGTGCACCGCAGCGGGTTGCCCCACTGCACGTAGGCGTCGAGCGCGCCGGCACCCACAAGCGCGATCTCCAAAGCCGCGGCCCCGAGGCCGCGCACGCGCCGGGGAAACCGCGTGAGCTCAAAGGCCGCCTCCGGTGCTTCGGGCCCAATGTACACGGAGACGGTGTCGAAGCGCTCGCGCCACTCGCGCGCCTTGACGGGCCTGCCATTCAGCGTCGCGCCCTTGCCCTTGCGCGCGTGGTAGACATCGCCCGACAACGCGTTCACGACGACGCCCTCCGAGACGTCGTGGAGCCGGTCGCGCGCGAGCGCGAGCGAGATGCAGTAGAAGGGGATCCCGCGAACCGCGTTGTGCGTCCCGTCGATCGGGTCTGCGACGAGTAGCTGGCGGCCCTCTCGGTCTACAAAGCCCGCCTCCTCACTTAGCACGTTCGCATCCACGCCTTCGCGGTCAAGCTCCTGGAGAAGCACTTTCTCCGCGAGGTCGTCGACCCACTTCGTCGGCGTCCCGTCGGCTCCCATCTCCACCGTTTCGCCCCACTTCGAGCGGTCCGACGCTTGCACGGCCTCACGCACCTTGAGGGCAATCCGGACGAGCGGCGTCTCCATCGGTGCCTCCGCCGCCCTCAAACCCCGCGCGCGGGTTAAACCTCTCCCCGCGGAATCTTCCGGCCACGCCCTCGCGCGCGCCCGCCAGATGCCTTTATAAAGGGTGCCCGCTCTGCCCGCTTGACCCTGTATGTCGTGGACTGTCGCAGAAATCCGTGAACTCCGGGAAGGGGGCTACATCGTCGTTGACGACGAGCCCTGCAAGATCCTCTCGATCCAGATGTCGAAACCCGGCAAACACGGCGAGGCGAAGGCACGCATGGACGTAATGGGCCTTTTCGACAGCCGCAAGCGCTCGATCGTCCACCCCGTCACGCACAAAGTGCAAGTCCCGATGATCGACAAGCGCAAGGGGCAAATCATCTCGATTTCCGGCGACCACGCGCAGATCATGGACGCCGAGAACTACTCGATGATGGAGCTCCTGCTAGACGAGGAGTGGAAGCCCAAGGTCCGGGCCGGCCAGGACTGCATGTACATGACCGTCCTTGGCAAGGTCAAGCTCATGCAGGTTTCGGGCGTGAGTTGATCGTCGGGCCTTGCAAGTCATATCATTACAAGGTGGCTCAGAGGGCGAACTTCGGGGTGGGGGTTGCCCGTTTGCGGCCTCCACAAGGGCGTTAATCATGATTAATTAAAGAATCTACAGTCCTTTGGGATGCGGTTCGAATGGGGTCTCACCGAACTTTCGCCGACGCCAACGCCAAGCTCGAGGGCGCGCGCTATTCGATCCTCGGCGTCCCATACGACGCGACGACCTCCTTCCGTCCCGGCGCGCGCTTCGGCCCCGACGAGATCCGCAAGGCGAGCTACAACTTCGAGACCTGGGTGAACGAGTGGGACGTCGACCTCGTCGAAGTGCCCATCCACGACTTCGGCAACATCGGCGAGCACCATCACCCCGAGGCGATGCTGACCGAGCTCGAGTCCGACGTCCGCCAAATGGTCGAAGCCGGCGCGTTCCCGATCCTGCTTGGCGGCGAGCATTCGCTCGCACCGGGCGCCGTCCGCGTACTCGCCTCGAAGCACCGGGCGCTCAAGTGCCTCTATGTCGACGCACACCTCGACTTCCGACCCGAGTACCTCGGCACGCCGAACTCCCACGCGTGCGCCGCGCGCCGCATCGCGGACATCCTGGGCGCCGAGAGCATCTTCCAGTTCGGCATTCGCTCAATCGAGCGCAACGAATACAAGGACGCCAAGCGGATGGGCCTTCGCTGGGCCTACGCCCGCGACATCCACAAGAAGGGGATGGAATGGGCGATCCACGAGGCGGAGAAGGCCTTGGGTTCGAAGGGGCCGCTTTACCTATCGATTGACATGGACGGCCACGACCCGTCGATTGCCCCCGGGGTCGGCACGCCAGAGCCCTTCGGAATCTCCGACCACGACGTGAAAGCACTCATCGACCACTTCGCGCCCCGGCTTGTTGGGGCCGACGTGAACGAGACCTGCCCGCCGTTTGACAACGGCAACACGAGCGCGCTTGCGGCCCGTGAGGTGCGCGAGATCATCGCCGCGCGCGAAGCGAAGCTCGGGAAGCGGCGGGCGTGAACGCCGCTCTCTTGAGCGATGCCGGCTTGGGATCGTTCATCGAGGGGCTGACGGTGGTCGCCATTTCACGAGTCATGGCCGTGGGTCCGCTCCACCCTTTCGCAGATCCGGTCAACGGCCTGGCGCAGATGGCCGAGTCCTTTCGCCGGACGGACGGCTACGCATCCTTGAGTACCCGCAGGACATGGGGAAGGGGCGATTCCTCGTCCGATTCGCCTGCCAACACTCGTTGAAAACGCGAAGCCCCTGAAGGCCCTGGTCGTGGCCGGCAGGTTCAAGAAAACGCGGGCCGCGGACGCTCCGCCCGGTTTCCTCGTGACCGCAGCGGCTGCAAGGGGGAGCGACCTACGGTCGGCGGGGTTTGGCCGGGCCCAACGACCTGCGTGCGTTCGCCCGAGCCGACCGCGCGTTTAAAACCGACTTTCGGGCCCGCGCGACGGCCCCTGGCGAGCGTCCCTTCGCCGTGGCGTGTCGTGCTTTCCAGCGGCGCGGAGGGGTCAAGCGCCCTTCCTCGAAGGCCCTGTCAAATGCTTGGTCGATTAGGCGCGCGCTTGTCATTCCTACGAACTCGTGGCCACATTCGGGGCAGGCTTCGACCGCAAAAGTGCCGAGGCGGACTCCCTCGTAGGACAAGGGCTTGCGCTTGGACACCAGCGTTCCCTTGCTGCAGATCCAACACTTCATGGCTTCACCACCGCCGATAGTACGCGGTTATACAAAAGTTGTGGCAAGGGCGCTCCGCCGAGAAGGTCACCACGAGTCGGCCCCAGCGAGCGATGTAGCGGGATCGGTCCGAGTCGTGCGGGGAGAGGCGGCCCGCGCGAATCGCAACAAGCGCGTCGTCCGGGGTAATGTTCAGCCGGCCAAGTTCCCACATTTTTCCTTCCAGCTCCCAAAGCAAAGAGCATTTGCGGCGGCTTTCGAGAAACGACGAGGTTCGCGGGGAGAGGGGCCGTGAAAGGGAAGCGGGCACGCCACAGGGCTGCGATCTGGGCCACTTGACCTTGGCGTGAGAATAATCACTCACTCGCTGATGTATCACGCCCGCCCGTAAGTCCCGACAAGCTCCGCCTGTCCCAAGACCTTCCCCTCCATGGCCCTCATCAGCTGCGCCTTGCTCGCGCCGGGCCCCAGCCCCGGCTCGGTGTTGAGCGCATAGAGCTTGAAGAAGTACCGGTGGGGCGTGCCGCGCGGGGGGCAGGGGCCGCCGTAGCCGACCTTTCGGAAGTCGTTCGTGCCCTGCTTGGATCCGTCGGCGAGCCTTGGCGAGGGCGGCACACCCTCACCGAGTTCGGCGGCTGTTGCGGGGATCCCATAAACCACCCAATGGACCCACGTGCCTCCAGGCGCATCCGGGTCGTCGCAGACCAGCGCGAACACCCGGGTGCCGGGGGGCGCTTCGCTCCAGCGGAGAGGCGGCGAAACGTCCGCGCCGTCGCAGGTCTGCTTGCGCGGGATCGGGGCGCCGGCTTGAAACGCGGCGCTCTCGATGCGGAAACCCAAGCGGGAACTCGCCTCAAAACCCGCCTATCCGCGGCGCGCTACATAGTTTGTTGGAGGGGGCCGCCGAGCGTCTACTTAAGAGGCCCCTGACGGGAAGGCCAATCATGGGGCACTTTCCTTACCGTCCGAACGGCCTGCCTATCTGCCCCTGCCGCGACTCGTGCCTATTGGGGCCCGACGAATGAAGGGGGTGCGAGTGCCGCTTCCCGCGGCGTCGGCGCTGTGCGAAGAAATTCGAGACGAGGGGTACGGCCGAGACCCCCTCGGCCCGCGGCTCGACTGTTGGGGTTGCCTTCAGGCCGGCGGGGGGAACCCGGTGGTTGCGCCCGCGCGCGCCGCGAACTGCGCGCGGGTCGTCCGGCGGTACCAGGAGCTCGTCGGCAGCGGGAAGATCGGGTGGCTTTGAGGCGCGGCACAGCCATCGCCTAAACCTCGCGGGCCTTGGCCAATACGTTTCGGTCCGGCGGCCCAGCCTCGGGTTTCGGACCCGCCGGGGCGGATCGCACCGCCGCGAGCACCATGCCTTTGAGGATCCGGAAACTCATTGGATCGGCCCGCCGCCTCCACGCGAGCTGGGCGCGGTCGGGCGTCGTGGCGTCGGCTTTCCAGAAGGTAAACGCAAGCGTCCCCGGAAACTGCCATTCCTCAAAGGTCCTCTCGGCGCGCAGCACGCGCTCAACGGGCATCCCGGCATTCTCGAAGCCCTTATGCAGGACTGCTTTGAAGGCATCGCCACCAAGGCCCTCGGGCGCATAGAGGTCGCAGGTGCCACGCAAGTCGCGTGCCCACAAGGTCCGAAGGGACACCCAGACAGGGACCGCGAAAACCGCGTAGGTCGTTGCGCAAAGGCCAAGGGCGCCTTGGAGTCCCAAGGCCCGGAAGGTCGAAAGGAAGAGAATTCCGGCGGGCACGAGGGCGACGATTAGGCCCAATTGGGCGGCGACCTTTTTTTTGTACGGGCGGGACCTCGAAACCCACACGCCCCGGTAGGCCTTCTCGCTCGCCTGCCCCAGCCACTCGGCGATCGTGTCCTGGACCTCCGTGCCGTCCGGCAGGAGCGCGTAGCTCCACTGCGAGAGACCTTCTGCCGGTGCAGCCGCACTACCCGCCGGTTTCATCGCCAACCTGGAGGCTCTGCCACATATACCAAGTCCCCACGGACCGGAAGGGTCGCCACGGCTCGCCGATCTTCCTGAGCCGCTCCGGCTTCGGGTGCCCGCGCAGCCCGTAGGCGATCTTCACGCCTCGTCCAAACCCGTAGTCGTCGACGGGGAGCACGTCCGCCCGCCCCAAGGTGAATATGAGGACCATTTCGGCCGTCCACCGCCCCACTCCCCGCACCTGCGTGAGGTGCTCTATGACCGCCTCGTCGTCCCACGCGCGGAGCTTCCGCAGCTCGAGCGTCCCATCCTCAACTTTGGCGCTGAGGTCGCGTAAATACGAGAGCTTTTGCGGCGAGACCCCGGCGCCGCGAAGCTCCCCGTCCGAGGTCGCGAGGATCTCCGCGGGTTTAGGAAACCGCTTCGGCGCGTAGAGGCCCTTGAACTTCCGGTAGATCGAGCCCGCCGCCTTCCCGTTGAGCTGCTGGTAGATTATCGCCTCCACAAGGGCCTGGAAGACCTCCGGGTGCCGCTCCGGTTCGAGGCGGCACGGGCCGACCTTCGCGATGACACGCGCCATCACGCCGTCGCAGGCCTTGAGGTGGCGGACGGCGGGGGCGTGGGAGGGGGGCACGCGGCGGAAAACGACGGTCGGCGAGTTGAACCTAACCTCGGCCCAAAGGCGGGGCCAAGGCCAATCCGCTTCACCGTGGCGGAGTCTTCTCGGGACCCGTGTCATCTCGGTTCCAGGCGCGAGCGCTCGGGATGGTCACCGGTTGTTTGCCGCCGCCCGATTCAGGCAAGACGGGCGCCCCCATCAACCGCTCTACAACCGTTTGACGCGATCGATGAACTGCTGCGCGTGGGCGATCTCGGCCTGCATACCTTCTTTCGTCGGGCAGTGGCCATCGTAGAAGCAGTCGCCGTGGAGCGCGTCCGCGAAATACGACAGTTCTGTCGCCAAGCCGCGGTCGAATGCACCTAGGAAGGCTCGACGCTCCGCGTGCGCGCCCCTCCCAACCGGAGGGGATTTCCCGTGCCGCGCCATGGCCTCATTGACGGCCTCTCCAACAGCGAGCCAGGTCTTCTCGGCAGCATCCCGAACCTGACGGTAATCACCCGTGCCGTACCCCTTTTTGGCTTCCTCGCGTGCCAACTCGATGAACTTCTGGGCCCCCTCAAGGCGGGGGTTCCGGGGGGGGTGGGCTGTCGCCATGGGGCAAAACACCGGGTGGCCCCTAATGAAAGCTCGCCCCAGCGGATCGAATTCACCGGAACGCCGGCCGGAAACGCACCGGCCGCGAGGGTCTGCCGAGCCTCCCAGGGCTGAGCACCGGATGGGGCCCGCCGCTCCGTCCCGCAAGCCTGCGGCGCAATGATCGCGCCCAACTGTCTTGGGGACAAGCGGGCGCCCTCAGCCGTTCAGGTCGCCGGGCCCCACCCACGGCCTCACGCCCGCCATCAACGGGTCGCAGGCCTTGAGGTGGCGGACCGCGGGGGCGTGGGAGGGGGGCACGGCCTTTCAGAACCAACCCGGCCGGAAAAGGGTATCCCAGACACGAAGGGCAAGACGGGCTCGGGGCGGGCGGCGCGGAAAACGGTCGAAACCGCAATATGGACGCGCGAGTAGCGTGCGGTTGCCGCACAGGGGGGGCGTTGGGCGTCGGGAACCTATTTTTAGCGCTGGTAACAGTGTTTCAGACAAGTGCCCTTTCGCTTCAATATTCCCCCTGAACTGCGATCGCTCACGCGGAGTCCGCGAGGCCTGGCCGTCCTAGCGGTTCTCCTCATCGGGGCCGCCACCGTGGGCGCCGTCACCTTGGGCCCCGCGTTCGTGGGGCCGGGCGCGGGCCCGCGGCCCCAGGCCTTCGAGGTCAGCTTTTCAGTGGCCGGCAACGAGCAGGAACTGGCCGCAGGCTCGCTACCCTACGACGCCTATGCCGTCCACCGGTTTAACATCAGCGACCCCTACCTCGTCAAGGTGACGGCCCGCATCGAGTGGGAGGATCGCGGGCGCACGCCGGCACAAGATCCCTATGTCAACCTTGCGCTCGACTTCCAGGTGGATCGGAACCTCTCAACGATTGCCGAGATCCGGGCCCCTGGCGGCAGCATCTTCGTCGAGATCCCCAACCCCGTCCCCAAGAACGGGAGCGTGTTCGCCGCGAGCCCCGAGGCGGCGGTCGAGGCCGCGATCGCCTCGGTCAACAACTCGACTACCGGCGTTGGCGAGTGGTGGATCCGAGTGACGACCCAGGCTCCGTCCGACGTGCGGCCATTCGTTGGAAGCGAGGTGTACTACCGAATCTGGGTAACGCTAGAGTTCTACAAGGGCAAGGCGGCCGTGCCTGCGGGCTGATCGCCGCCGCATGTCGTTGCAGTGGAACCGCATCGGAGGAGCCCATCATCCCCAGCTTCCCCGTCAGGAAAGGGTCCTTTGCGCGGCATGGGGCGCACGGCGGTTGCGAGGGGAGCGGAGAACGGGCGGGATACGAAGGGGAGGTCCCAACGCTCGAACTGAGCCTGCCGAGCGGGCGCCCGAGGGGGTGTTCCCAGACGACCGTTGCCGAACCACCCTCGCTCGGCAGCGCGAACCGCGCGAGCTTCTCTGCGCGCTCCCCCGTGAGTCGTGGCCTCCTTCGACTTGGCCACGTAGGCCTCCGCCCCGCGAAGCCCGCGGGCCAGACCGCAACGCCAGGCGATGCGAGGGCCTCTCGGCTCGCTCGCGGCGACTCGGGCGTCTCGATTTCGGCAGAATTTCTATAGCTTCGTGTTGTTGTCGTCGACCTGGGCCCATGACAGCAACAAAAACATTCTCCATA
>Ga0209342_10002046_pt1 | contig 22079 bp, 22 predicted proteins | sample RifCSP16_2_FD_184023 | JGI IMG/M metagenome (GOLD analysis project Ga0209342, IMG submission 184023) | Soil microbial communities from Rifle, Colorado - Rifle CSP2_sed 16_2 (SPAdes) (version 2) | ecosystem: Environmental > Terrestrial > Deep subsurface > Rock core/Sediment | place: Rifle... | reverse complement strand
GGTGCCGCAGAACGCGGCGGGCTGGCGGATCGAGCCGCCCGTATCGCTCCCGAGCGCGCCGGCCGCGAGGCCCGCCGCGACCGCCGCCGCTGAGCCGCCGGAAGAACCCCCAGGCACGCGCGCCAGGTCCCACGGGTTGCGCGTCGGGAAGAACGCCGAATTCTCGGTGGACGAGCCCATGGCGAACTCGTCCATGTTGGTCTTGCCCAGCATCACCGCGCCGGCGGCATTGAGACGCACCATCACGGTCGCGTCATACGGCGGGACAAAATTCTCAAGGATTTTCGAGGAGCAGGTGGTCCGCACCCCTTTGGTGCAGATCACGTCCTTGATGGCGAGGGGCACGCCGTCGAGGGGGCCCAGCGGCTTGCCGGCCTTCAGGCGCTTCTCGGTGGCCTCGGCCCGGGCCAGGGCCGACTCCCGCGTGAGGGTCAGGTAGGCGCGCACCTGCGGGTCCAGCGTCTCGATCCGCTGAAGATAGGACTCGACCACCTGGGTCGGCGTCGTCTCGCCGCTCCGGTACCGGGCCCCGAGCTCCGCGATCGTCGGCATGGCTATTCTTCGATGATCTTCGGGACGCGGAAGAACTCCCGCTCGCGCTCCGGCGCGTTGGCGAGCATCTCCCCGGCCGGCAGGCACGGACGGACCTCGTCCTCGCGCATCACGTTCACCATCGGGATCGCGTGGGAGGTGGGCTCGACGCCCTCAGTGTTGAGCTGCCGGAGCTTATCGATGTAGGTGAGGATCGCGTCCAGCTGGGAGCGCATCCGCTCCTTCTCGGGCTCCGAGAGGTCGAGCCGCGCCAGCCGCGCCACATGCTCGATGTCGATTTTGGGGTCAGGCATGCGTATTTGCGTTTGGGGTCAGGCTTGCGTATTTGCGTGTTTGCTCGTCAGGTCGTCGGAGGTGGTCACCTGGGCCAGAAAGCCGTTCAGGCTGGCCAGGTGGGTCCGGTGGACCTGATCGTGAGGAATGATGCTGCCGTCGGGCGCCTTCAAGTCCATGGCCGCGGTCGCGTCGGCCAGGAGCAGAACCCTGAACCCCCGGTGGGCCGCTTCCCGCGTCGTCGTGTCGCAGCACATCTGCGTCATGAAGCCGGAGACGATCACCTGCTCGATTCCCAGCTTCCGGAGGTGCTCCTCGAGCGGCGTCCCCGTGAAGGCCCCGGGCAGGTGCTTCTGGATCACCGTCTCCCCCGGCTTCGGCACGACGGCCGGATGGATCTCCAGCGCGGGGCTCCCCGGGGCGAAGGTGGTCGCGTTGGGCCGCCGGCTCTCGTGGGTGATGTGGACCACGGGCACTCCCTTGGCCCGCGCCCACTCGAGAGTCTTGGCGATCTTGGTCACGGCCTTCGGCCCGTCGGGCAGCACCATCTTGCCGATCGGCGCGAAGTACTCCTGCTGGGCGTCGATGATCAGCAGCGCAGTTTTCTCCACTAGATCTCCTCTAAATGCGCGTACTGCAGCGATAACTTTTTGCGCCCCACGCTGGCGAAATGCACGGTCACGAGCACGTCCTCGCCCTGGCGCTCGATCCCGACCAGGAGCCCCTCGCCCCAGCGCGCGTGGCGGAGCTTGGCTCCGACCCGGTACGGTAGATCCTGGTCAGCCTCACTCTCGTCCCCCCTCACCCCGCCTTCGCCCCCTCGGGGGAGAGGATGACTCCGAGCCCCGGCTGCGTTGAGGAGGGTGAGCTGCTCTTCCGGAATCTCCAGGAGGAAGCGCGACGGCTCGCCCAGGCCGTAGCCGTGGAGCCGCCGGTGGAGCGCGTAGGACAGGTAGAGCTGCCGCTTCGCCCGGGTGAGCCCCACGTAGCAGAGCCGGCGCTCCTCCTCCAGCTCCTCCGGGTCGTCCATGGACTTCACGTGGGGAAAGACCCCCTCCTCCATTCCGGTGAGGAAGACCACGGGGAACTCGAGTCCCTTGGCGGAGTGCAGGGTCATGAGCGTGACCGCGCCACGCTCCGCGCTCCACTCGTCCACGTCCGAGAGCAGCGCCACGGTGTCGAGGAACTCCTCCGGCGTCGCCGACTCCCGCGCGTGCTGGAACTCCTCCGCGGCGGCGATCAGCTCTTCCAGGTTTTCCAGGCGCCCCTCGGCCTCCGCCGTCCGTTCGGCCCGGAGCGCGTCCCGGTAGCCGGAGCGGGAGAGCGCCTCCTCGATCAGGGCCGGCAGCGCCAGCGCGGACTTTCGCTCGCGCAGGTCGGCGATCAGCCGGGCGAACTCCTCGAGAACCCGCCGCGGCTTGGCGGCGACCTCGTCCCCGAGCCTGCCGCAGGCCTCGAGTAGCGGCGCCTTGTCCCGCCGGGCCACTTCCTCGAGGCGGGCCAGCGTGGCCCGGCCGATTCCCCGGGACGGCGCAGCGATCGCCCGCTTGAACGCGACGTCATCCGCCGGGTTGATCGCCAGGCGCAGGTATGCGAGGGCGTCCTTGATCTCCCGCCGCTCGTAGAAGCGGACGCCCCCCACAATGACGTACGGGATCGTGCTCCGCCGGAGCGCGTCCTCCAGGACCCGCGACTGGGCGTTCGTTCGGTAGAAGATCGCCATCTCGCGCTCGTCCACGCTCTCCGCGCGGAGCCGCCCGATCGTCGCCGCGACGAACGCCGCCTCCTCGTTCTCGTCCCACGCGCGGTACACGCACGCCCGCTGGCCTTCGGCATTCTCGGTCCAGAGGGTCTTGCCTTTCCGCCCGGCGTTGTTGGCGATAACGGTGGACGCCATGGCGAGGATGCGCTTCGTGGAGCGGTAGTTCTGCTCGAGGCGGATGACCCGCGTTCCGGCGTAGTCGTGCTCGAAGTCGAGGATGTTCCGCAGCGTCGCCCCCCGGAACCGGTAGATGGCCTGATCGTCGTCGCCCACGACGCAGAGGTTCCGGTGCTCCCCGGTCAGGAGCTGGATGATCCGGTACTGGGCGCGGTTCGTGTCCTGGTACTCGTCCACCAGGACGTACTTCCAGAGCCCGCGATACCAGGCCAGAACTTCCGCCACCTTCTCCCAGAGGCGCACCGTCAGCAGCAGGAGATCGTCGAAGTCCAGGGCACCCACTTGCGCCAGTCGCTCCTGATACCGGCGATAGACCGCTGCGATTCGGTCCTCGCGGGGCCCGCGCGCCAGCCGCTCGGCCTCCTCCACGGACAGCATCTGGTTCTTGGCGTGGCTGATCCGGTACACGACGCTCGCCGGCGGCAGGGCGCGCTCGTCCACTTCCTCCTCCCGCAGGCACTCCTTCACGAGGCTGAGCCGGTCGTCCTCGTCGTAGATGACGAAGTGGGGCGAGACGCCCAGATGGCGGATGTGCTCGCGGAGGATCCGGACGCAGGCCGAGTGAAACGTGGCGATGATGGGAGGACGGATGCCCGCGGGCAGCAGGAGATCCTCGACCCGCCGACGCATCTCCTCCGCGGCCTTGTTGGTGAACGTAACGGCGAGGACGTTCTTCGGATGGACCCCCTTGACCCCGAGCAGGTAGGCGATCCGGTGGGCGATGACCCGCGTCTTCCCGCTCCCCGCCCCCGCCAGCACCAGGAGCGGCCCTTCGGTGTGGGTCACGGCTTCCCGCTGGGGCGGGTTCAAGTCGCTAAGAATCACATCGGTGGGCAGACGAGCAGGCAGCATGGGACTCTACGATACCACAGCGGAAGGAGCGTTACCGGCTACCTGGGCTGGAACTGCTCCGGCAGTGCTACCCACTGATAGACACCGGGAGTGAGCTGCTGGACGCTCCAGCGCAGGGGGTAGATGTATCCCGTTGTCGTCTCCGCGACGACATAGCCTGGAATCTCGATGACCTGCTGCTCGTACTCCCCGGAAAAGCTGCCCGGCCCGGGGATGTAAACGTTGATGACCACCTGCTGCGGGGGAACCTCGACGTAGCCCACCACCTGGCCGTATGTCACGGCATCTGCCCCCCTACGATACGGGTTGGTATTCGGATGCGGATAGTTCGGATGGTAGGGGTTCCACGTGTGCCACCACGGCCAGTCGGGAGTTCCCGGGGCTTGGGCGAAGACTGTGACAGGGATAATCAACAGCGCCAACAGCAATGCGATAAGCGTAGCAGTCTTCATCGCCAAGCCTCCTACTCCACCGTCACGCTCTTGGCCAGGTTGCGCGGCTGGTCCACGTCGCAGCCGCGGCGGACCGCCATGTGGTAGGCCAGGAGCTGCAGCGGGATCACCATCAGGATCGGCGACAGGAGGTCCACCGCCGGGGGCACCGCGATGACGTGGTCCGCCTTGGCGGCGATCTCACGGTCGCCCGCGTGGGCCACCGCGATCACCTTGCCGTCCCGGGCACGCACTTCCTCGATGTTGCCGAGCATCCGCTCGAACGTGTGATCGCGCGGCGTCAGCGCCACCACCGGCATCGTCTCGTCGATCAGCGCGATGGGGCCGTGCTTCATCTCGCCGGCCGCGTAGCCCTCGGCGTGGATGTAGGAGAGCTCCTTCAGCTTGAGCGCCCCCTCGAGGGCTATCGGGTAGTGGATGCCGCGGCCGAGGTAGAGGAAGTTCTGATAGTGGAAGAGCTGACGGGCCAGCTCGGCCACGGACGCATCCAGCTCGAGCGTCGCCTCCATGAGGCGCGGGATCTCGAGGAGGTCCTGGATGCGCTTGCGCCCCTCCTCCGCCGTGAGGGCCCCGCGCTGGCGGCCGAGGTAGAGCGCCAGAAGGTAGCACGCGGTCATCGTGGCGGTGAAGGTCTTGCTCGAAGCCACGCCGATCTCGGGGCCGGCGTGGGTGTAGAGCACCCCGGTAGCCTCGCGCGAGAGGGCAGAGCCCACCACGTTGGTGATCGCCAGGAGCGGGGTGCCCTTGGCGCGCGCCGCCTTGACCGCGCCGAGCGTGTCGGCAGTCTCCCCTGACTGGGAGAGCGCCACCACCAGCGTATCGGGACCGACGACCGCGTCGCGATAGCGGAACTCGGAGCCCAGATCCACCTCGCACGGGATCCCCGCCAGGCGCTCCAGCATGGAGCGTCCCACGAGCGCCGCGTGGTACGAGGTGCCGCAAGCCAGCAGCACGATCCGCCGGATCTCGCGCACGGCGGCCGGATCCAGGTTCACGTCGGGGAGGACCACGTTGCCGCTCTCCGGGACGATCCGGCCGCGCATCGTGTCGGCCACCGCGCGCGGCTGCTCGTAGATCTCCTTGAGCATGAAGTGGCGGTAGCCGCCCTTCTCCGCCATGATCGGGTCCCAGAGGATGCGGGTCGGCTCCCGCTGGACCGGCTGGCCGTCCAGGGTAGAGAGCTCGACCCCGTCGCGCCTGACCACGGCGACCTCGGCGTCCTCCAGCACGATCACGTCCCGCGTATGGGCGAGGATCGCCGGGATGTCGGACGCGATGACGCTCTCGCCGGCGCCCAGGCCCACCACGACCGCGCCGGCGCCGTGCTTGGCGGCGACGAGGCGATCCGGCGTCTTCGCCGAGACCACGCCGATAGCGTAGGAGCCGCGGAGCTCCCTGAGCGCGCGCTTGACCGCATCCTCCAGACGGGGGGTGTCTTTGAGGTGGCGCTCGATCAGATGCGCCAGCACCTCCGTGTCGGTCTCGGACTTGAAGGCGTGGCCCTCGGCCAGGAGCCGCTCCTTGATCGGGAGGTAGTTTTCCAGGATCCCGTTGTGGACGACCACGAGGGAGCCGCTGCAGTCGGTGTGCGGGTGCGCGTTCTCCTCGGAAGGGCGGCCGTGGGTGGCCCAGCGTGTGTGCCCGAGCCCCACGCTCCCCTTCACCGGCTGCTCCCGCAAGATCGCCTCGAGCTGCTTGATGCGCCCGGCGCTCCGCCGGACCTGCAGCCCCTCCGGCCCCAGCACGGCCACGCCGGCGGAGTCATAGCCGCGGTACTCGAGCCGCTTGAGCCCGTCCAGGATGATGCCGACGGCGCTCCGCTCCCCGATGTAGCCGACGATCCCGCACATTACTTGTGGCTCGCTTTCTTCTTCTGCTTGCGGCGGGCGGCCCAGCCCGCCTTGGTCACCTGCTTGCCGCGCGCCACGGCGAGCGCCCCCGGGGGCACGTCCTTGGTGATGGTGGAGCCGGCTCCCACGTAGGCACCCTCGCCGATCGTGAGGGGTGCCACCAGGCTCGTGTTGGTCCCGATGAAGGCGCCCTTTTCGATCCGCGTCTCGTGCTTGGCCACGCCGTCGTAGTTGCACGTGATCGTGCCCGCGCCGACGTTGACGTCCTCGCCGACCGTCGCGTCCCCCACGTAGGAGAGGTGCGGGACCTTGGAGCCGCGGCCGATCCGGGACTTTTTCAGCTCGACGAAGTTGCCGATCTTCGCCCGCGCTCCCACCCACGACAGGGGACGGAGGTGGCAGAAGGGACCCAGCGTGGCCTCGTCCTCGACGGTCGCCTCGGTCAGCACGCAGTACGGCTTGAGCGTCACGCGGTCGCCGAGCCGGCTGTCGGAGACGTGGCAGCCCAGGCCGATCGCGCACCCGGCGCCGATAACCGTCGCGCCTTCGAGAACGATGCCCGGTGCGAGGACGGTGTCAGACCCAACGCTCACGGTGTCGTCAACGTAGGTCGTGACCGGATCGAGGATGGTGACGCCCTCGGCCATGAGCCGGTCCAGGGTCCGCTGACGCAGGAGCCCCGCGACGCGGGCGAGCTGCTTGCGATCGTTGATCCCGAGGCACTCGGTGGGATCGTCCGTCACCACGGCCACCACCGGCTGGCCCTGGCGCTGGAGGATGCCGATGACGTCGGTGAGGTAGTACTCGCCCTGGTCGTTGTCGGCGCGCACCTGATCCAGGGCGGCCCAGAGCCGGCGGGCGTCGAAGCAGTAGACGCTCGTCCCGATCTCGCGGATCTCTCTCTGCTGGGGCGAGGCGTCGCGATCCTCCACGATGGCCGTGACGCTGCCGCCCTCTCGGATCACCCGTCCGTACCCCGCTGGATCCTCCACCACCGCCGTCAGCAGCGTCGCGGCGGCGTTGCCCGCCCGGTGAGAATCCACGAGTCGGCGGAGCGTGACCTCAGAGAGAAGGGGGGTATCGCCCGGGAGGACCAGGATCGTGCCCGCGCCGTTGCCGCAGGCGCTCCGAGCCTGGAGGAGGGCGTGGCCGGTCCCGAGCCGCTCCTTCTGCTCCACGAAGTGGACGTTCGTGGTTTCGCCGAGGGCCTGGCGGACCTCCTCGCCGTCCGGCCCCACCACCAGGACGAGCCGGCCGCCGAGCCGCCGGGCGAGACTCACGGGATACGCGATGAGGGGGCGACCGCCCAGCCGGTGAAGCACTTTCGGGCGGCGCGAGCGCATGCGCTTGCCCTCGCCGGCCGCAAGCACGACCACGGTCAAACCGGTACCCATTGTGTTCCCAATAATAGCACGCCCCTCCCCCTCACCTTCGTCCTCTCCCCCTCACCCTACCTCTCCCCACTGGGGAGAGGAGAAGAGGTGAGGGGGCATCTAAGTGGGGGGTGAGGGGGTCAGGCCGCGCCGCAGATAGGTGAGGAGGCGCTCGATCCTGTTGGGGAGAGGAGACGCGAACTCGAGGCGGGCGCCGGTCACGGGATGGGTGAAGGCCAGGCTCGCGGCGTGAAGGGCCACGCCGTCGAGCCCGTCCACGAGCGCCGCCAGGGCGGGATCGGTGATCCGCGGCGTCGAGCGCAGCCGGTAGGTCGCGTCGCCCATCACCGGGTGACCGAGCGAGGCCAGGTGAACGCGGATCTGATGGGTGCGGCCGGTTTCGAGCTGCGCCTCGAGGTACGTAAACCCCTTGAGCCGTTCCAGCACCCTGAAGCGCGTCACGGCGCGCTTGCCCTTGCCCGGAGGCAGGACCGCCATCCGCGTCCGATGGCGCGGGTGCCGGCCCATGGGCGCGTCGATCGTCCCCTCCGCCTGCCTCACCTCGCCGTGGACGAGGGCGAGGTAGCGCCGCGTCACCTGTCGCGCGACGAGCTCGGCGGTCAGCCCGGCGTAAGCGCGGGGGCTCTTGGCGACGACGAGCAATCCCGACGTCCCCTTGTCGAGGCGGTGGACGATGCCGGGGCGCCGCGGGCCGCCCACGCCCGCGGTGGAGGGCGCGTGGGCCAGGAGCGCGTGGGCGAGGGTCCCGGTGCGCTGGCCGGCCCCCGGATGGACGACGAGACGGGCCGGTTTGTCCAGGACCAGGACGTCGGCGTCTTCGTAGATCACATTGAGCGGCAGGCGTTCAGCGATCAGCGTTTCAGGCGGCGGGGGCGGCACGTCCACGACGACGCGCTGGCCCGCCTTGAGCCGCGTGGAGGCCTTCACCGCGCGGCCGTCCACGCTCACGTGCCCCCCGGCCACGAGCGCCTTGAGGCGCGTCCGCGAGACGCCGGGCAGCTTCGCCGCCAGCCACAGGTCGAGCCGGCGCCCCGCCGCGCCGGGCTCGACGATCAGGCTCTCGGGCATTAGGCCGGGCGCGGCGCGTTTCCGGTGACCAGCCGGAGGGCCAGGAGCGCGACGCCGATGCTGATCGCCGAGTCGGCCACGTTGAAGGCCGGCCAGTGATAAGCCCTCCAGTACACGTCGATGAAGTCTACGACGGCGCCGAAGCGCCAGCGGTCGATGAGGTTCCCCACCGCGCCGCCGAAGATGAGGCCGAGAGCGAGGGCCGCGGGCCAGCCGCCGCCGGGCAGGAGCCGGGCCGCCAGGAGGGCCAGGGCGCAGAGGGCGGCAAGCGACAGGAGCGCCACCACCCAGCGCCAGCCGGGCGGCACCGCGCCGAGGATGCCGAAGGCGAGGCCGGGGTTCATCACGAGGGTGAGCGCGAAGAGGCCATCCACGACGGACACCGGAACGCCGAGCGACAGCCGGGACAGGGCCAGGAGCTTCGTCGCCTGGTCGAGAGCCAGGATGACGAGGCCGACGGGCAGCGCCAGCTTCATCCGAGGGCGCGGACGACGGGAGCGCAGCGCTCGCAGAGCGCGGGGTGGTCCGGGTCCTCCCCCACCCGCTCGCTCCAGACCCAGCAGCGCTCGCACTTGGTCCCGCGGGCGCGCTCCACCTCGATCAGGAGGCCCGGGATGTCCTGGCCCTCGTAGCTGACCAGCGGCCGCAAGGCCGGAGATCCGGACAGCGACACCTGGGAAACGATGAAGAGGGTCCGCAGGAGCCCTTCCTTCCGCCTGAGCAGCGGCCCCAGGTCCTCGGGGGCCCGGTGGATCAGCACCCGGGCCTCGAGCCCGCTCCCGATGGCGCCCTGCTGCCGCGCCGACTCGAGCGCCTTGGCCACCTCGCGCCGCACCTCGAGGAGCCGGGCCCACTCGCGCTCGAGCCCCTCGTCGAGCCACTCGCGGGGGACCTCGGGGAAGCGCTCGAGGTGCACGCTCTCGCCTTTCCGCAGGTGCCCCCACGCCTCCTCGGCGGTGAACGTGAGGATCGGCGCCATCAGGCGGAGCAGCGCGTTCAGGATCTCGTAGCACGCGGTCTGGGCCTGCCGCCGGGACGGAGCCGTCCGGGCCGACGTGTAGAGCCGGTCCTTCAGGATGTCCAGATAGAGCGCGGAGAGGTCCACCGCGCAGAAGTTGTGGAGCGAGTGGAAGACGGTGTGGAACTGGTAGTCCTCGTAGGCCTTGCGCACCCGGGCGATGAGAGCGCCCAGGCGGCCGAGCGCCCAGCGGTCCTCCTCCTCGAGACGGGCGTAGGAGACACGGTCCCGCTGGGGGTCGAAGTCGCTGAGGTTTCCGAGGAGGAACCGCCACGTGTTCCGGATGCGCCGGTAGGCGTCGGCCAGCCGGTTGAGGATCTCGTGCGACAGGCGGATGTCCTCGGTGTAGTCTTCGGCCGCCACCCAGAGGCGCAGCACCTCGGCGCCGTACTTCGGAAGGAGCTCCTCCTGGCTGACGTAGTTGCCCAGCGACTTGGACATCTTGCGCCCCTCGCCGTCCACGACGAAGCCGTGGGTCAGGACGGACCGATAGGGAGGCTTGTCCCGCGTCCCGACGGCCTCGAGGAGCGAGGAGTGGAACCAGCCGCGGTGCTGATCCGAGCCTTCCAGGTACATCTCACAGGGCCAGCGCAGGTCGGGCCGCGTCTCCAGAACCGCGGCATGGCTGCAGCCCGAGTCGAACCAGACGTCGAGGATGTCCGTCTCCTTGCGGAACGAGGTGCCGCCGCACTTCGGACAGCGCGTGCCGGGGGGCAGGAGGTCCTTGCCCTCCCGCGCGTGCCACTCGTCCGTGCCCCGGCCCTGCCTCATGATGGCCGCCACGTGCTCGACGAGGCGCTCCTCCAGGAGGAGGGCATCGCAAGCGGTGCAGTAGAACGCCACGATGGGCACGCCCCAGATCCGCTGGCGCGAGATCACCCACTCGGGGCGGTGCGCCACCATGTTGTAGATCCGCTCCTGGCCCCAGCCGGGGATCCAGGTGACCTCGTTCTTGATCGCGTCCAAGGCCTTCTGCCGGAGACCGGTCTTCCCGTTCTTGTCGAGCGCGATGAACCACTGCTCGGTCGCGCGAAAGAGCGTCGGGTTTTTGCACCGCCAGCAGTGGGGATACGTGTGCTGGAGCGGCACCGACACGATCAGCATACCGGTCCGACGGAGATGCTCGATGATCTTCGGGTTGGCGTCCCAGACGGTCAGCCCGGCGAAGTGGGTGACCTCGGGGATGAAGCGGCCGTCGTCGTCCACGGGGTTGTAGATCTTGAGGCCAACCTTGCGCCCCAGCTCGTAGTCCTCCTCGCCATGGCCGGGAGCGATGTGAACGAGGCCCGTGCCGGTGTCCATGGCCACGAAGTCCGCGGTCACGACGACGGAGTCGCGCTCGATCCACGGATGACGGCAGACCGTTCCTTCGAGGTCGGCGCCGGACAGCGCCAGCGGCATCGGCTTCGCCCGGCCGCCGACGCCCTCAAGGCGCACGAACGCCTCGGCGAGCGAGCGGGCCACGACCAGCGCCTCACCGTCCAGCTCCACCGCCGTGTAGGTCTCTCCGGGGTGCACGGCGATCGCCAGGTTGGCCGGGAGCGTCCAGGGGGTCGTCGTCCAGATGACAAGCGAAGCCCGCCTGCCACCCAAGGCCTGCGCCAGGGCGGCAGCCGCGGTCTTCACGGGGAACTTCACGTACACCGAGGGCGTCGTCTGGTCTTCGTACTCCACCTCGGCCTGGGCCAGCGCCGTCTTGCAGTGCATGCACCAGTGAACGGGCTTGAGCCCCTTGTACACGAGGCCGCGCCCCACAAAGCGTCCGAATTCCCGGGCGATCGTCGCCTGGTAGGCGGGCTCCATCGTGATGTACGGGTTCTTCCAGTCCCCGAACACGCCCAGCCGCTTGAACTCCTCGCGCTGGATGTCGACGAACTTGGCGGCGTAGTCGCGGCAGCGGCGGAGTTTCTCCACGGGGTCCATGGCGGTGCGCACGTCCACCTGGGCCGTGTCGAGCCCGAGCTCCTTGTCCACCTGGTGCTCGATCGGGAGCCCATGGCAGTCCCAGCCGGGCACGTACACCGCGTTGTAGCCGAGCATGGAGCGCGACTTCACGACGAGATCCTTCAGGATCTTGTTGAGCGCCGTGCCCATGTGGATGTGGCCGTTGGCGTAGGGCGGGCCGTCGTGGAGGATCCAGAGGGGCCGGTCCTTCCCCGCCTGCCGGAGCCGGGCGTAGATGTCCATCGCCTCCCAGCGGCGGAGCATCTCCGGCTCCATCCGCGCGAGGGAGGCCTTCATGGGAAAGTCCGTCTTCGGCAGGTTCAGCGTCGCCTTGTAGTCCATAGAGTGAATCCCTGATGCTAGCACCCGATGACGTGGAGCGTCAAGGAACCGGGCCCCCCTTTTGCGGGGAACCCGCGAGGGGGAGGAGGGGATCAGCGGGGAGACAGTGTGACGACGCCGCCGGCCGTGTCGATGTTCACGTTGAAGTGGTTCAGGAAGTCGCGCCCCAGGAGGCCGTCGGCGTCCTTGAAATCGATATCGTGGGCAACGACGACGAGGGGCCCGGCCTTGGCCTCCCCGACCTCGATGGACTGCACGCGCACGATGTCCACGCTCGTGGTTCCCGTCGCGCCCCGGATCTCGGCGCGCGGGGCGAACCACGTGGAGATCCCGAGGCGCCAGAGCGCGAGGGGATTGATCACGGTGGTGTCGGCGCCCGTGTCGAGCATGAGCGTCACGGGGCCGCCGCCGTTGACCTTGGCGTTGACCAGGATGGGTTTCCCGGGCTGGAAGGGGATCTTCGTGACGCCGGACGGCGGCCCGTCCTTGCGCCCCTCGGGAGCCGGGGGCGGGGTCGGGAGCGCCATCGGCCTGGCGGTCGTGCGGAAGCGCTCGGGAACGCAGTCGAGCCCTTCGCAGAAGTGGACCCGGCCCTGGTCATCCATCCAGCGGAACATCTGGGCGTGGGCGGTGATCGGCCCCGCCAGGAGGACTAGCACAATCAAAAGGGGCCGGAGCCATCCCACCGGGTCAGCCTCCCGACTCCTTGGGCTTCTCCGGCTCGCCGGGCTTCTCGGCCGGCTTCTTCTCCCCCTCGGTCTTTTCGGGCGAGGGCGCCGGCGGCGGAGGCGGCGGGGCCTTGGGAAACTCGATGGGCTTGGCGGTCTCGCGGTACTTGGGGGGGACACTGTCCCGCCCTTCGGAGTAGTGGACCTTACCCTGCTCGTCCACCCAGCGATAGGCCTGAGCCAGCGCCACGGAGGGGGCGAGCAGCATCCCCAGGAAACTCAGGGCCAGGAGGCCGGTACCCGTGCGTCGCATACCCCTATTCTATCCCAGAGGCCCGGATTTGTGGACATGGAGCCGGCGAGCGGCCCCAGCGGTTCCAGGACGTCTCGAAGACCACCATCTCGTCGGCCCCGGCCACCGTGTTGTGGGCAAGCCTCACGCGGTACACGGGGGAGAACCGGTCGCTCAGCGCAACCAGGCGGGGAAACCACGCCGGAAAGATGATCAGGTAGTCGGGACAGGCCTGCTCGAGGTACTTGAGCACCCCCCTCTCGCCAGCCCGGCGGTAGGGATGAATCTCCGGCGTCACCAGCCCCATGAGGTCCACCACCTCCCGGCGCGAGATGAAGGCGATGGCGCCGACGTCGTTCAGAGCGAGGCGGGCGTTCGCCGGGAGGTTCCGGTCGACCCACTCCCCCAGGTGGACCTGCATGGCATTGATGTTCTGGACCGCCCACGCGTAGCGAAGGCTCCCGGGCCAGAGCGATACGAGCGCGAGGCAGAGCCACCCCGCGATCACCCACTGCCGGCGGTGCTCGCTCAGGAGCCGGGAGAGACCCACGATCGCGACGACCACAGCCAGCGGCACGAGATGGGCGGAGTAGCGGCCCTCCTGAAAGGACGGCCCGCGATAGGGCGCCAGGAGCGCCATCCCGAGCGGGTGGGCGACGAGGACCAGCGCGGGAACGAGGACCGCGCGGCCAGGCCGGGCGAGCCACAGCAGACCAACGGGAATTAGAAACGGCAGGAGCGGGTGCTGGGTCCAGAGAAACCTGACCCAGTCCACCAAGAAGCGCCACGGCCTCACGCCGAGCGTCAGCATCCACGGCTCGCGCGCCCCCAGCAGGAGCCCGAGGAGCCCGCCCTCCACCTTGGCGGCGGCGGTGGCGGGCACCGGCGCCCCGACCGTGACCAAACTGAAGGCGACGGCCGGGGCCAGGAGGAGCGCCACCACACCGAGGAGCCTCGCGGCCCGTCCCAGCGTGAGGGGACGGGAGAAGAGCAGGAAGGGAACCAGGAGGAGGGCCTCGGGCCGCGCCAGGATCGCGAGGCCCATGAGGATCGCCACCGCCCACTCTCGCGCCGCCACGTGGGCCCAGAGCGCCGCCGTGACCAGGAAGGCCGCCAGTGGAACCTCCATTCCCGAGAGCGACCCCCACGCGAGGCCGCCGGTGCCGAGCACGGCGAGGCCGGCCAGAAGGCCCACCCCCTCAGCTCTATCCTCGGCCCCCTCACCTTTATCCTCTCCCCCCCTCACCCTACCTCTCCCCGGTGGGGAGAGGAGAAAAGGTGAGGGGCATTCCAGTGGGGCAGGGTGGGGGGGACGACTGAGGGCGAGCGCGAGCCGACGCGTGACCAGAGCCGTGGCTAGGGTCAGGAGGACTCCCAGCGACTTGACGACCCAGAGCGCCGGACCCGCGACGGCAAATCCCGCGGCGAGGAGGAGCGTCCAGAGCGGCGCGGTGGAACCAGCCACGGGATGCCCGGGGTTGTAGGAAAATCCCGCGCCCTCGGCGAGGTTCCGGGCGAAGTGGAGATGGATCCAGCCGTCGTCCAGCGGAAGCCCGGAGGCGCCGGCGATCCGCTGCTCCTGGGTGAAGAAGACAATGAGAACGGCGAGCGCCGCCAGAGCAAGGAGCCCGTCTTTTCGGTCCACGGCTCAGGAACGAGCCCGAGCGGTTCGGCGGGGCTCCTTGGCTTTGAGGAAGGTGTACCCGGCGTACTCCACGGGGCGCCGCCCCACGCGGAGGGCGTAGAGCCAGCGCCCGTACGGCAGCGCGATCTCCTCGAGCCCCCGCGGTCGCTGCGTGGCGGGATCCCAGTGGTCCACGAACCACACGAGCCGCTTCACCCGCGGCGGCAGCGTGATGCGCTCGCCGGGAGTCAGCCGCATCGTCGCCCCCGACTGGGGCGCGTAGTAGCCGCGCGGCACCTCGCCCACGCGAAGCTCGTAGATCGGGTACTCGGGCAGGTAGAACATCGCGTGGCGGAGCCACGGGTAGGAGCGCGGGTTGCCGAGCTCGGTGAGGACGACGGTTTCTTCCAGTGGGTAGAAGGCGCGGATGGTGTTCACGTAGGCCCCGAGCACGGCCTCGTGCTCGCGGAGCGCCGCCGCGGTGCGGCTCCAGAGCCACTCGTGGGCGTTATCCCGCAGCCGCCCGACCAGACCCTGACGGGGAGCGTCGAAGTCCCGGGGGAGCGGGCGCGCGCTGACGAAGAAGGCGCCGTTGGCGAAGATCAGGACGCCGACCACGGCGGCGACCAATCCCCAGCGCCACTCCGGGCGGGCTAGCCTGCGAGCGGCGGCCTCCTCCAGCGTGGTGAGCAATGCGCGTGGCGGCGGCGCTGGCCAGCATCGCCAGGACCACGTAGGAGAGGGTCGGGTCATGAAGGAAAGAATTGAGGAGCCGGCCCAGCCCCACGTAGAGGATGTACCCGGGCGGGCAGGGTCGGGTCATGAAGGAAAGAATTGAGGAGCCGGCCCAGCCCCACGTAGAGGATGTACCCGGGCGGGTGGGGCTGGTGCTTGGCGACGTCATACTCCTTGAGGGCCAGGGCGAACTGGACCGCGTCCCAGTTGTAGAGCATCCGGGCGCGGTACGGCCACCGGGAGAGAAGCGTGAGGGCGGAGAGGGAGAGCGCCAGGAGAAGGTCTTGCCGCGGCAACTAGGCTTTCTTCTCTTCTTCCTTCTTCGCTTGCGAGGTCCCCTCGTCCTTCACGTCGGAGACGCCCTTCTTGAACTCCTTGAAGCTGGAGCCGAGGGAGCGCGCCAGGTCGGGCAGGCGCTGAGCCCCGAACAGGATCAGCACGATCAGGAGGATCAGGAGCAGCTCTTGGTATCCCAGGCCAAACATAGCCTCAACCCCTTTCCGGTCCGCGACGCCCCCTTACGTTACGCCCCCCCTCCCCCGCTGTCAACAGGGTTAGGTGGCGTGGGTCGCCCGGAGGACGCGCTTGTCGCCGACCCGGGTGGTGACCCGCTGGCCGTCGAAGTACTCCATGAGGGGGATGGCGTACTTCCGGGAGATGCCGAACAGGTCCTTCATGTCCGCCGGGGTGATCTCCTTCTTTTCCTTGAGAAAGGCCACCAGCTTCTCCTCGATCGTCTTGAGAATATCAGCGTGGAAGAAGAGCGACTCCTTGATCCTCACCAGGCGCCGGTCTTCGAGAAGGAGCTGAAACAGCTCGTTCTCCTCTGACCCCCTGAGGCCGGCCTGGGCGAGCGCCTCCTCGGGACTGGGCGGCGCCGCGCCGGCGCTCCGGTAAAGGGCCTCGACCTTATCCACCGCGGCCCGCTGGGCCGGGGCGAGGCGGATCTCGTGGGTGGCGAGCCTCACCTTGTCCTTCTCGGCCTTGACGAGTCCCTCGGACTCCAGCGCCCCGAGCATGTGGGCAAAGAGGCGCTCCTCGGAGGCGCCCGCGCGCGTCCGGAGCTCCTCCCGGGAGATCCCCGAGCGGAGCGGGTTCTGGCGGTGGAAAGCGTCGAGGACGCGGACGACCTCCTCCCTGAGCCGCCCCCGCACGTCCCCGTGGACGAACCAGTCCCGGTCCACCGCCACGATTTTCCCGGCGTTCTTCAGCGCGTCCAGGAGCGCCTTGAGCTTCTCCGGGCCGAACGGCGTCCGGGCTCTCAGGTCCGCCGTCTTGAGCCCGAGGGGGCCGGCCTGACGGAGATGCTCTTCGAGCGCCTCCTCCGGCGTGCCGCGCTCAAGGATCTGGAGATGGGCGAGGAGTGCGGGGGCCTTCCGCTTGAAGCGAGGAGGAGCGACGTCCAAGAGCGTGCCGCCCCCTATCGTGATGATGGGCGAGTACGAGCGGATGACGTAGCGATCGCCCGGCAGCGCCACGATGGGGCCTTCCAGCCTGAAGCGACCATAGGTTGTCTCGCCGGGCTCGAGAACGGGCCGATCCACGAGGAGGACGCGGGCCATCACCTCGCTCGTCCCGACGTGAAAGCGGACACGGTCCCGCGCCTTCAGCGGGCGTGGCGCGTCCTTGAGCAACTCGAGGGTCGCATCGACGAGGAGAGACGGGACGAGCGCTCCAGGAAGGCCGAGCACGTCGCCGCGTTCGATGGCGGTCCGCTCCACCCCCTGGAGGTTCACGGCGGTGCGCTGCCCGGCAATCGCCTGGTCGACGGGGTGACTGTGACACTGAAGCCCCCGCACCTTCGCCTGGGCGCCCTTGGGATAGATCTCCACGCGGCCGTCGAGGGCCAGGCGGCCGGCGATCAGCGTCCCCGTCACGACGGTGCCGAACCCCTTCACGGTGAACACGCGGTCGATGGGCAAGCGCAGCGACTGGTCGGCGGCCTTCGGGGGCACCTTCTCTGCCAGCGCTCGAAGCCCGGCGCGAAGCTCGGGAAGGCCCTCGCCCGTCTTCGACGAGACCGGGAGGATCGGGCAGCCCTCGAGGAACGTTCCTCTGAGGAGCCGGCTCACGTCGTCCTTGACGAGCTCGATCCATTCTTCCTCGACGAGGTCGCGCTTGGTGAGGGCAACGAGGCCGGCCTTGATGTGGAGCAGGTTGCAGATCGCCAGGTGCTCCCGCGTCTGTGGCATCACGCCTTCGTCGGCGGCGATGACCAGGAGCGCGAGATCGATCCCGCCCACCCCGGCCAGCATGTTTTTGACGAAGCGCTCGTGGCCGGGGACGTCCACGATCTCGATGGTGAGGCCGTCCGGCTCCTCGAGGTAGGCGAAGCCCAGGTCGATCGTGATCCCCCGGGCCTTCTCCTCGGGGAGGCGGTCGGTATCGATGCCGGTCAGAGCCTTGACGAGGGCGGTCTTGCCGTGGTCGATGTGCCCCGCCGTCCCGACCACCACATGCTTCATGACACCTCAGGCAGTTGGGGCCGGGACGACGGTTATCGTCACGGCACGGCGAGGCGGCTGAGGGTGTCGGCGAGCGCGGGAATGTCGGAGTTGAGGACGGTGCGGCAATCCAGGAGCAGGCGATCGTCGGCGATCCTGCCGATCACGGGCGGCTCGCCCTCGCGGAGCGCCTGATCGAGCTGCTGGGCAGAACGCTCTGGGGTGCCAATGGCGAGCGCCACCGTCGGAAGCTCCACGAGGGGCAGAGAGCCGCCGCCGACCTGGGCGCGCCCCTCCACGAGCGCGGCGCCCAGCGCCGCCGCGACCGGGGGGGAGAGCCGCCGCAGGAGGCGCCGGGCTCTGCGGCGCACGGCCGCGAGTCGCTCGGTCAGCATTCGCAAGGTGGGAATCGTCTCGAGCGCGTTCCCAGCCTCGTAGGCGTAGAGCGTCGCCTCGAGCCCGGCCAGGGTGAGCTTGTCGATCCTGAGCGCCCGGTTGAGGGGATTCTTCTTGAGGCGCTCCACCAGCTCGGCCTTCCCCACGACGATGCCCGCCTGGGGCCCGCCGAGGAGCTTGTCGCCGGAGAAGGAGACGAGGTCGAGGCCCGCGGCCACCGCCTCCTGCACCGTGGGCTCATAGGGGAAGCCGTAGGGGCGGAGGTCCACGAAGCAGCCGGAGCCCAGGTCTTCCATCACGGGGATGCCGCGCGAGCGTCCGAGCTCGACCAGGTCCCGCGTGGGCACCTGGGCCGTGAAGCCCAGGACGCGGTAGTTGGACGTGTGCACCTTCAAGAGAAGCGCGGTCTCCGGGCCGATGGCATCGGCGTAGTCCTTGAGGTGGGTGCGGTTGGTCGTGCCCACCTCCCGGAGGATCGCCCCCGAGCGCCGCATGATGTCGGGAATCCTGAACTCGCCCCCGATCTCGATCAGCTCGCCGCGGGAGACGATCACTTCCTTGCCGCGGGCCAGGCTCTCGAGGGCCAGGAGCACCGCGGCGGCGTTGTTGTTGACGACGAGGGAGGCGGGAGCCCCCGTCAGGCGCTTCAGCAAGCCGTCAACGTGGACGTAGCGCGATCCGCGCTCCTTCGTCTTGAGATCCAGCTCGAGGTTCGAGTAGGCCGACCCGACGCGGCGCAGGCGCTCGAGGGCGAGCGGGGAGAGGAGCGCCCGCCCGAGATTCGTGTGGAGGACCACACCCGTGGCGTTGATGACGGGGGCGAGCGAGAAGGCGCCCGCGCGGCTCAGCTCCGCCACCACCCGCCGGGCCAGGGCGTCGGCATCGAGGGGGGTCACGGCGCCGGCGCGCTTCACCCCTTCCACCAGCCGGCCGCGCTCGCCCACCAGCGCCTCGCGGACCGCTTGAACGATCCGCGCCCGGGGGATGCCCTTGAGCGCGGCGTCCCCCTGGACCCGCTGGAGCAGGGCGTCCACCGAGGGGAGTGAGCGCAGCGCGGACTGCCGCGCCTCAGACTTGCCCGATCTGGCCATAGAGCTCTCGGGTCACCCGCTCCCGCACCCGGGCGATCACCGCGGCGGCCTCCTGTCTCACCGCCTCGAGGGGCCACCGCCCGTCCGCCGAGCGTCGGAGCCGGCGGACGGCTTCCTCGGCCAGCCCGGCCCACAACTCCTCCAGATCCTGGGCAGATAGGCGCTGCCCGCGGAGCGCCTCGGCCCACTCCCGGGCGAGCGACTCGACGAGGCGGTCGCGCTCGCCCGACAGGCGGCGCGCGCGGCGGATCAGCGAGGCCAGCCGTGAAGGCATGTTACTGGCGCACCGCCTGGCGCACGGCATCCACCAGGTTCGACTCCCAGCGCCCGGTGGAGACGCACGGGTAGACCGGGTTGGGCCGGAGCTTGCCCGAGGAACCCTTCCGGTGGGCTTGAGTGCGCATCTTGGCGTTGATCTGCACCTCGGTCCCGTTGCTGCCCGCCGACTGGACGAAGACCGTGAAGTTGACCAGCGCCTCCCCCTCGAGGATGGTGTCGCCGATGCGGCCGCAGTCGGCGTAGGCGCCGATGGGGGTCGTGAAGTCGTCCGAGGCGATGACGCCCGAGTCCTTGGCCACGACGCGCAGCGGGATGTTCTCCCGGGCCAGCGCGCCGATCAGCGCCCGCCAGGTTGTCTCGTACGACGCCGCCACCTGCTCCCGGAGCGGGGGCGGCGAGAGCGGCGCCACGTACGGCCGGCTGCACCCGGCCGCGAGCCCGAGTACCAAGGTGCCCGCGAGGATGCCGCGCTTAACCCTTGTGATGGTCGATCCCCCGATAGGCCTTGATGAACCGGACGATCCGCGCTTCGTCGAACTCGTCGAAGGTGTCAATCCGCGTCCACGCCGTCAGGGCAATCTTACTCTTCATCCCCGGGTAGGGCGCAAGGATCACGCCATGGTCGTAGCGCTTGACGATGGACGCCATTTTCCCGACGAGCTCAGGGCACTCGCAGCTGTACTGGACCATCACCCCGCCGTCCTCCAGGTTGTGGATCTGGAGCTCCTTCGGGATGGGCTTGGTGTGGATGCCCCACGGCGCCAGATACGGCAGGTGCGGGCCGGAGGTGGGCGGGTCGGAGTTGTAGGGCGGGTGTGGGTCCGTGGCGAGCTGGACGTGGGCGTTGCCCTGAGAGGGGACGAACGTGCCGGGAAGGTCAGCCACCGCGCGATAGGCGAAGTAGCCGACCACCGCCACGACCACCACGCCCACTGCGGCGCCCACGCCCCACCCGAAGCGGCGCCGAGCCTTGCGCGGGGCTTCCTGCCTGCCAGGCCGATTCCCTTTCCCCATGTCTCTCCCCGGGCCTATCTGGCGGAAGCGTGTGGGAGTCGAACCCACCTCCAGCTTGTCTAGAGCCGGACGCCGGATTTGAAGTCCGGGAGGCCCACCGGGATCCTAGACGCTTCCTGTAACTCCGCTCCGATCAAGGGATTTGAGTGTAGCATCCGCCAGCGCGGCCGACAACTTGCGGGGAAGCGAGCTAGCGGCCGCCGGCCAGGGGTGGGAAGAGCGAGAGGACGTCTCCGTCGCCGAGCGGCCCATCGAGGGCGGCGTCGCGGCCGTCGATCATGGCGATGAACGGCATGTCGTCGGGAATCCCGAGGAGCCGGACGGCGTCGGCGACCGTGCTGCCGTCGGCCACCTCCAGGGCGGCGCTCCGGCCGTCGCTTTCGTCGGGGAGGTAAGCGGCGAGGGTGGCGAAGAGCCGCACCTCGATCTTCACGGCTACCGCTCGGAAGACAGGATCGACGCCGTCACCCGGATCCTGTCGCCCGGGTAGATCCGACCCTCGGGATCCAGACCGTTCAGGCGGACGAGGTCGGCCACGCTGACGCCGTAGCGCTTGGCGATGTCGGAGAGCGTGTCCCGCGGCTTGACCACGTGGACGCCGGCCGGGGGCGGAGACCCCGACGGGGCAGTCGCGCGCTTCGCCGAGCGCCGGGCGGCCTCGGCCCGCTGGGCGCTCAGCCGTTCCAGCGCCTCGGCGACGCTCGATGCGGCGCCGGACGGAACCTTGAGCGCATAGACGCCGCCGGGCGGGGTCACCCCGCGACGGAGCTCCGGGTTCAGATCGCTGAGGGCTCGGGACGGGAGGCCCGCCAGACCCTCCAGCTGCTTGAGCTCGACCGAGAAGGGCACCGTCACGACCTCGTAGGCCAGCGGTTCTTCCGGCGTGACCTGAAAGCCGTAGCGCTCCGGCTCGCGGGCGATCAGGGCGGCGGCCTGGATCTGGGGCACGAACTGCTTCGTCTCCTCGCGGAGCCACCGCCCGCGCGCGATGGTCCAGAAGTCGTTGCTCCGGGCGCGCTCGACGGCGCGCGCCACCTTGACCTCTCCGGCGTTGTAGGCGGCCTGGGCCAGAAACCAGTGGCCGAACTGGGCGAAGAGGTCCTTCAGGTAGTCCGCCGCGGCCTCGGTGGATTTCTCGGGATCCAGCCGCTCATCCACCCAGCGATCCACCCTGAGCCCGTACCGGCGGCCGGTCTGCTCCATGAACTGCCAGAGCCCCTTGGCGCCTGCCCGGGACACGGCCACCGGGTTGAAGCCGCTCTCGATCATGGCGGTGAAGGCCAGATCTTCCGGCAGCCCCTTCTTCCTGAACACCTGACGGATCATGTCGAGATAACGGCTCGACCGGTCCAACCAGCGGCCCACCACCTCGCGCCGGGGGCTCGTCTGAAAGCGCTCGAGGAAGCGCTCCACCGCGCCGTTCACCTCGACGGGGTACGGCGACAGGTCCAGCTGGCTGGTCTCCCCCGGCCGGGAGTCGGCGAAGGCCTCAGTCCATGGGTCCGCGTCGGGGTCGGGCCGGACCTCGTCCAGCGGAAGAAGGACCTCAGAACCGGCGCCGGACGGCTCCAGGAGAGGGAGGGTTTCGAGGTCCGGGACGGGGATGGCGGCGGCTGACTGGACCGAGGGACCGAGCAGCTCTTCGGACGGAATGAGAAAGGGTTCCCCTACACCAGCCCCGGGGGTTCCCAGGAGGCCGGCGAGGGTGATGCAGAGGGCGACTACCCGAAGGTCAAGTGGGGCCCGCATGAGGACAGGTTAATCTCCTCCCTTTTATCACACAAAGTTTGGCCTGGTCAACCGGCTAGAATCCCCTTGACACCCCCCACCCCCCGAATTAGAGGAAGACGCC
>Ga0209342_10002045_pt1 | contig 22079 bp, 17 predicted proteins | sample RifCSP16_2_FD_184023 | JGI IMG/M metagenome (GOLD analysis project Ga0209342, IMG submission 184023) | Soil microbial communities from Rifle, Colorado - Rifle CSP2_sed 16_2 (SPAdes) (version 2) | ecosystem: Environmental > Terrestrial > Deep subsurface > Rock core/Sediment | place: Rifle... | reverse complement strand
TGCTCGAGGGGCCGGCTGTACGGGATGGGGACATCGGGGTAGGCCAGCCGGGCCGGTGGCGCGTCGAGATGATCGAAGGCTCCCTCGATCGCCGTCGTGATGACCTCGCCGGACAGGCCGAAGCTCCGGTAGTCCTCGTCGACCACGAGGAGGCGGTGCGTCTTCTTCACGGACTCGACGATCGCTTCGCGGTCGAGCGGGATCACCGTGCGCAGGTCGAGGACCTCCGCTTCGATGCCCTCCTTGGCCAGGTCCTCGGCCGCATCGAGCGCCCGGTGGACCATGAGCGAGAGCGTGACGACCGTGACGTCGCGACCCTCGCGCTTCACATCCGCCTTGCCGATCGGGATCGTGTACGGCTCCTCGGGCACGGGCCCCGTCGCGCGCGGGTTCGGCGTCATCCAGCCGAGCCCCATGACCCCCTTGTGGAACATGTAGATGACCGGATTGTCGTCCCGGATGGCCGAGATCATCAGGCCCTTCGCGTCGTAGGGCGTGGAGGGCACGACGATCTTCATCCCGGGCAGGTGGGCGAACATCCCGTAGAGCGTCTGCGAGTGCTGAGCGGCGTCGCCGTAGCCGCCGCCGATGGCGGTGGTGATGACGACGGGCACCTTCACGTTCCCGCCGGACTCGTAGTGGATCTTCGCCATGTGGTTGTAGATCTGGTCCATGCAGACGCCAAAGAAGTCAACGAACATCAGCTCGGCGATCGGCCGCATGCCCGAGACCGCGGCGCCGACCGCAGCCCCGATGAACGCCGTCTCCGAGATCGGCGTGTCCATCACGCGCTCGGGTCCGAACTTCGCAAGCAGCCCCTCGGTCGCCCCGAAGATGCCGCCGTAGACCCCGATATCCTCGCCCATGACGAAGACCCGTGGGTCCCGCTCCATCTCCTGGGCGATCGCCTCGGAGATGGCCTTCGATGTCGTAAGCAGGCGCTGGGTTTCGACTGCCATCGGTGGGCTCCCTTCGATCAGGCGAAGACGTGCTGGAGGGCGGCCGCGGGCTCCGGGTACGGGCTCGTCCGGGCGAACTCGATCGCTCCGTCGACCTCCGTCCGGCAGCGTGTCCAGGTCGCCTCGGCGTCGGCCGCAGTCAGCGAGCCGGCGTCGATGAGCCGGCGCTCGAACGCCCGGAGCGCATCGCGCTCCTTGAGCAGGGCCAGCTCCTCCTTCGTCCGGTAGGCCTGCGGGTCGCCCTCGAAGTGGCCGAGCAGGCGATCGGTCTTGATCTCGATGAGCGAGGGGCCGGCGCCACGCCGAGCCCGAGCCACCGCCTCGCCGGCGGCCTCGTAGATCGCGACGGGGTCGTTGTCCGGGACGAGCACGCCCGGGATCCCGTATGCCGCGGCGCGATCGCTGTTGTTGGCGATCGCGGTGGCCTTCTCCTTCGGCACGCTGATCGCCCACGCGTTGTCCTCGCAGACGAAGACGACCGGCAGCGTCCACAGCGCGGCGAGGTTGAGCGACTCGTGGAACGCGCCCTGATTGGCGGCCCCCTCGCCGAAGAACGACACCGCGACGTCGTCGCGGCCCTGCTTCTTGAAGGCGAGCGCGTGGCCGACGGCGGTGGGCATGCCCTCCGCGATGATCCCGCTGCAGCCGAAGTTCGTCGCCGGATCGAACAGGTGCATGTGGCCGCCCTTGCCATGACCCAGGCCGGTGTCCTTGCCGAAGATCTCGGCGGCCAGCTTCTTCATGTCCATGCCGTGCGCCAGCGCGACGTGATGCGGGCGGTGGGTGGCCGTCACGGCGTCGGTCGGGCGGAGATGGGCGCAGACCCCGGCCGCGACGGGCTCCTGGCCCGCCGCGAGGTGCATCTCGCCGGGCACCGGCCCGGCGGCGATGTCGAACGCGGGCGTCTTGCCCTCGAAGTAGATCTTCTGGATGGTCTCCTCGAAGAGGCGGATGCGAACCATCTGGTGGTGCATCTCGCGAAGTGTCTCGTCGCTGGGCATCGGTGGTATCTCCTCCATGCCTGAAACCGTTGGGGACCGTGAGGTTCTCCGCTCTGCATCGCCTCCCTTCACCCGTGCTCGTGCCAGCCCGGCTGGGCGTACCGCACCTGCATGAGCCGGGCGGTACTGGCCGCTTCGTCTTCCGTGACTGAGCCAGCTCGCCCGGCCCCATGGGTCACCGCGGCAACGACGGCCGCGTCCACGGTGGCCGGATCGAGGCCCGACCTCCCGGTCGCGCCGGCCTCGCGAGCAAGCGAGGTGACCGGCGACCGCCTGCTGCGCGTGCGTTCCCAGCGCGGGTCGCCTGGAGCCCCCGGCCCGGCGAGGACCGACTCGAGCGTCGCCAGGTCGGCGTCGACGAGGAGCGTCCCGTGGACGAGCAGGGCCTCGCGGCCGATCCAGGCGGCGACGCCGCCGAGCTTCGTTCGGCCGACCATCAGGTTCCGCTCGGCCGCCACGGCCGCTGGGCCGAGCGACCGGGCGGCCGCGGCGAGTGGCTCGAGCACGAGTCGGTAGAGGTCGGGCAGCCTGGACGACTCGATCCGGCCCGCGAGATGCGGGTCGTCCCGGCGGACCACGATGGTGACGTTGAGGTTGCCCGGGTCCTGGTACACGGCCCCACCGCCGGTGAAGCGCCGATACACCGGCACGCCGAGCTCCCGGCAGGCGCGCGCGTCGACCTCGGCAGCGGTGACCTGGAACCTGCCGAGGACGACGCAGGGACCGTTCCGCCAGAGGCGGACCGTCGGGACCGGTCCCGCCGTCCGGCCGAGGGCCTCGTCGAGCGCCAGGTTGCGCAGGGCATCGCGCCCGCCGTCGTCGGCGAGGACGCGCCACGTCCCGTCAGCGGATGCGGCCGTCATCGTTCCGCTCCCCACCGGTCGGGTACGCCCGGTGCGACCAGGAGCCCGTCGGCCGCCGCCGCTCGGAGCAACCCGGCGGCATCCAGCACACGCGGACCATTCGCGTGGAGCCGCACCTCGGCGACGGAGCCGGGTGTGAGCGTGATCTCCCGTTCGCCGTCGAACGCCAGGGTGACCTGCCCGGGCGCGGCGCCGTCTTGGCCAGCCAAGACGATCCGCTCGCCGGGCCGGAGCACCCGCACGTCGTGGACCTCGATGGGAACGAGCTGACCGGGCCCGAGAGGCACGAGGACGCGCCGGCCGGGCGGACCGAACCGGAGGTGGATGGCCTCCACCGCCTGCCCGTCGAGCGGCCGGACGACGCCCGCCACACCGGCCAGGCCCGTGAGCGACGGGTCGCTGCGCGCGACCACCGCCTCGACGAGCAGCCCGGGGTCCCAGATCGCGTGTGCCCCGACCCAGCCGCCGCGCACCACCGCGACGTCGACGAGGGCGATCGTCGGCGCAGCGCCGTCGAGCCGCAACTCGAGGCGCGGCCGGCGCACGACGTGGCGATCGTGCCGCGCGGGATCGGCCGCGTAGAGCGCGGCGGCAAGCCCGGCCGCCGTCGGATCCAGGGGGGTGGCGAACGCGTTGTTCGTGCCCCCGGCAAGCGGCAGGAGCACCGCCTCGGGCCAGCCCGAGGCGACCGCACGGTTCGTGCCATCGCCGCCGAAGGTCACGAGGCAGGCGACGCCCGCCTCGCCCAGCGCCGTGGACGCGGCCCGGGTGCCGGCCGCGTCCGACGCGTACCCGTCGCCACCCAGTACGATCGGGCGAAGACGGAGCCCGGCGGCAGCCCCGCCAGCCCGCAGAGCACCCGCGCGACGGCGTTCGCGCGCTCATGCACGTCGATCGTGCGAGCAAGCGACGTCAGCCGCCGCACGTCCCGCGAGGCGCTCGGATTGACGATGAGACCGACACTCGCCATGGCACGACCTGGAGCCAGGCCCGGAGTGCACCCTGCCCGCCTGGCAGGAGGGGACGTCTCAGTATAGTCGGCGAAAGCGAGCGCCCCGGTGAGGGATCACCCGCTCTGCTCGGGGTCCGCGCCCTGGGAGTTTCGGCTGCCCAGACGCGATCTGGCTTCTACGGCGCGCGTCCCAGCGCCGCGTCCAGGCGGGCGAGCAGCGGTGCGGCACCGAGCCGGGTGAAGATCTCGCGGGCCTCGTCTGCCGCTGCCCGTGCGGTCGGTTCGCCTGGCCCGATCAGCCTCGTGAAGTCCAGCTGGCAGAGCCCCAGCTCCACGGCCCAGCCCGCGTCGCGCCAGAGAGCGGCCCCATCGAGGTACCCCGCGATCGCCGCCTCGCGCTCACCGGTGAGCGACGCGAGGGCCGCCCGGACGGTTCGCCGTCCGGCATCGAACCATCGGCCGCGTCGGTCGGCTGCGACCATACGATCCAGCGCCTCTCGGACGTGTTCGCCGTCGCCCAGCCAGGCCGCGGCCCGGGCCCCAAGGCGGGAGGCGGCGTGTGCCAGACGGGGACTCGCCACGGCCGCGGCCGTGGCCTCCGCATAGGCTTCCTCGAAGCGGCCCTCGGCCAGCGCCACCTCGGCAACCACGGCGCGGTAGTTGGCCACGTGCGTGGGATGCGTGACGCCGGCGAGGTGTGCCTTACCCATGACGAGCCGTTCCTGAGCGGTTGCCGTGTCGCCCCGGTAGGCGGCGATCAGCGCGAGCAGGTCGTTGAGATGCTCTTGCTGGTGGAAGACGAGCTCGCCCTCCTCGAGGGCGTCGATCGTGGCGAGCACGCCGTCCCAGTCACCGGACTGGTAGGTCTCCCAGATCATGTCGAACGTGAATACGCTCACCGATTCGCGGTCGCCCGTCCTGCGGGCGAGTTCCAGGCCGGCCTTACGGAGCTCTTGCGCGACAGTCGGGTCATCGAGAGACTCGAGGTCGGCAAGCCAGCTGCGAGCCCGAAGTTCGGATGCGACCAGCTCATGCCGCTCGGCCAGGGCGAGCGCCCCGCTGAACAGCGCTCGACTCTCGCGAGGACGGCCCTGTGACCAGGCGGCCGAGCCGCGAGTGATCAGGGCATCGGTGATCACCGGGACCTGGTCGAGACGCTCGGCGGCGGCGATCGCCCGGTCTGCCCATGCGAGCGCGGGGCCCGTGTCGTCGTGGTCGACGTAGGCCCGTGCGAGCTGAGCGCTGAAGGACGCGACGTCGGGGTCGGACTCCAGCGCGGAGAGGTCGGACAGCGCGCCCTCCAGGGCGGCGATCGCCGGCTCCAGGCGCAGCAGCTCGATGAGAGTCGTCCCCAGCCTGGCGGTGGCGCGGGCGGCCGCGATGCGGTCGCCCTGCTGCCGGTGCCATGCGATCACCTCGTTCAGGTAGCGTTCGGCGATCTCGTACTTGCCGGCCGCTTGCGCAGCCTCGGCCGCCCGTTCCTCCAACGCGGCGCGCTCGGCTGGATCGTTCGTCGTCCGGAGTGCCTGCTCGAGATAGCCAAGCGCTTGGTCGTGCGAGTGAAGGGCGGTCGCGCGCTCGGCCGCATCCCGCAGGGCGACGCGCGCCCTGGCCGCCAAGGCCTCGGCTTCCGGCCCCCTGGGGCTGGCCTCGCTCGCGGCGAGGTAGTGGCTGGCGATCATCCCCGCCAGCTCGTCCTGTCCGAATGCCTCGAAATAGCGCGCCGTGGCCAGGTGCCGGGCGAGGCGTTCCTTCCGGGCGAGGGCCGCGTATGCGACCTCCCGGATCAGACTTTGCACGAAGCCGTACTGGCCCCGCTCCGGCGATCGGGGATCGGAGTTCAGAACGAAGAGTTCCTTGCGCACGAGCGCCTGCAGGCGCGGCTCGAGACCCTCCGCCGGTTCGCCACTCAGGATCGCCAACCCATCGAGCGTGAAGGTCTGGCCGAGGACCGCGGCATCCTGCACGAGTCGGCGGTCTGCCGTGTCGAGGCCATCCAGGCGCGCCGCGATCAGCGCGTGGAGCGTCTCGGGGACGGCCAGGCGCTCGACCTCGCCGACAAGTCGGTACCCGCCATCGGCGGCGACGAGCTTGGCGTCGTCGAGCAGCATGCGCACGGTCTCGACCGCGTAGAGGGGGACGCCCTCCGCGCGCGCGACGATGCGCTGCACGAGGGTGTCCGGCAACCCAGGGGCAAGGCCGGTGAGCAGCTGCGCCATCGCCGCTCCGGTGAGTGGTTCGAGGTGGAGCGACGTGAAGCTGCGTTGCCCCGCCCCCCACGTGGGCCGACGGTCGAGCAGCTCCGGGCGCGCCAGCGTGACGATCAGGATGGGGTGCGCCCGTGACCATTCCAGCATCGACTCGATGAAGTCGAGAAGCCCCGCATCGGCCCACTGCAGATCCTCGAAGATGAGCACCGCGGGACCGCGGGCAGCGACCTGTTCAAACAACATGCGCCAGGCGGCGAAGAGCTCCGCGCGCTCCCCGGTCGGCGCCTCCTCGATCCCCAGCAGGGCGCCCAGTCGTGGAGCGACCCAGCCGCGGTCGGCCTCGTCGGGCACATCTCCGGCGAGGGCCGTCGCGAGCTTCTCGCGGCTCGTCCTATCGTCATCGCTCTCGGCGATGCCGGCCCGCCCGCGGACCATCTCGGCCAGTGCCCAGAAGGTGATCCCCTCGCCATACGCCGGGGAACGCCCATGGTGCCGGGCGACCTCGTCGGCCAACCCGTCGAGGTACTTCTCGAGCTCCCATGCGAGTCGCGACTTGCCGAGCCCCGCTTGGCCGACGATCGAGACGAGCCGCGTGCGGCGCTCACGGGCGGTGGCATGGAAGAGGTCCTTGAGCAGGCGCAGCTCGTCGTCGCGGCCGACGAATGGCGCCTCGAGCGTCTCGGCACGGTTCCGGCCGCCGCGCTCGGCGACGACTCGGAGGGCGCGCCAGGCAGGAACGGGGGTGGTCTTTCCCTTGAGGAGCTGCTCACCGACCTCCTCGAAGGCGATCGCCTTGCTGGCGGCCCGCTGGGTCGTCTCGCCGACCAGGACGGCACCGGGCGGAGCGACGCTCTGCAGCCGCGCCGCGGTGTTGACGAGATCCCCCGCGACCATCCCCTGATTCGTGGCCCCCAGGGTCACGGCGGCCTCGCCGGTCAGGACCCCGGCTCTTGCCTGGATCGTCGGGCCGAGCGACTTGACCGCGTCGACAAGCTCAAGCCCGGCCCTCACCGCCCGCTCGGCGTCGTCCTCTCGGGCCACCGGAGCGCCCCAGACCGCCATGACCGCATCACCGATGAACTTCTCGACCGTGCCGCCGTAGCGGGTGATCACGTCGCTGGACAGCTCGAAGTAGCGGGTGAGAGTGTCGCGGACGTCCTCCGCGTCGCGCTCCTCCGCGAACGGTGTGAAGCCCACGAGATCCGCGAAGAGGACCGACACGAGGCGCCGCTCGGCTACGGGAGCAAGAGCAGGGGCGGGCGGGGCAGCACGAACGGCGGAGGCAGTGAAGCCTGGCTGGAGCGCGGCGCCGCATCCGCCACAGAACTTCGCGCCGGGCTTGTTCGTCACCCCGCACGAAGGACAGCCTGCCTGCGTCGAGCCACCGCACTCGTTGCAGAACTTCCCGCCGGCCTCGTTCTCGGTCCCGCAGCTCGAGCAGATCACCTGGGCCGCTCCCACACGACGGTAGACGGCTGAGGGTAGCGGAACGGGCGCCGTCGGGCGAGGGAAACCCTGCAGGTGATCCGGCACATCGGCGCTATGATGTCGCCCGGATGATGATCGCGTCCCCGCAACCATCCTGCCCACGCTGCGAGGCGCCCGTGCCCGGCGACGCCCGCTTCTGCGCGAGCTGCGGATTGGCCCTTGCCCAGCCGACCGAGACGGACGAGGCGCGCCAGGCCCGCTTGTCCGCCGCGGCACCGTCGCCGCTCATCGAGAAGATGCGCGCGGCCAAGCTGACCGGCGAGCGCAAGCCGGTGACCGCGCTCTTCGCCGACGTCGTCGGTTCGACGGCACTCGCGGAGCGCATGGATCCCGAGGACTGGACGGCGATGATGAACGAAGCCTTCGAGGAGATGTCGAAGGCTGTCTTCCGCTACGAGGGCACGATCGCCCAGCTCCAGGGCGACGCGATGCTCGCCTTCTTCGGTGCCCCGATCGCCCATGAGGACGACCCCGACCGGGCGGTGCGCGCGGCGCTCGACATGATGGTCGCGACCGACGAGTTCTCACGGCAGCTGCGGGCCACGCACGGCCTCGATTTCCGCATCCGCGCCGGGATCAACAGCGGCCCCGTCGTCGTCGGCAACGTCGGATCGGACCTCCGCTACGAGTACACCGCCCTCGGTGACGCGGTGAACGTCGCGGCCCGGATGCAGGCGGCCGCCGAGCCGGGCTCCGTCCTCATCACGGCGGGCACCCATCGCTTCGTGGCCGACGCGTTCGACGTGGAGGACCTCGGCGAGATCGTCGTCAAGGGCAAGACCGAGCCCGTCCACGCCTACCGGGTCCTGGCGCCGAAGGCCGTCCCGGAGCGTCGGCGCGGCCTCGAGCGGGCCGGCCTGGCAAGCCCGATGGTCGGGCGGGAGAGCCAGCTCGAGACGCTGCGCTCGCTCTACGGTGTCGTGGCGGTGGGGCGCGGCCGGGTCGCCTTCCTGGTCGGCGAGCCGGGCATCGGGAAGAGCCGCCTCCTGGCCGAATTCCAACGGTTTGCCACCGGCCCCGGGGCAGCCGATGGACCCGCGGCGGTCCCTGACGGCGACGTCGGCCCGACGTGGATCGAGGGTCGCTGCGTCTCGTACGGCCGGAACCTGCCCTACCACCTCCTCCTCGACCTCGTTCGGTTCACCCTCCGACTCCCCTTCGGGTCCTCCGAATCCGAGGCGCGCGCCACGCTCGACCGCCAGCTCGCGGAACTCCTCGGGGACGAAGCCGCCGACACGGCGCCCGTCCTCGCGCATCTCCTGGGCCTGCCCCTCCATCCCGAGGAAGTCGCGCAGGCCATGATCGACCCCGAGACGATGCAGATCCGCTACATCGCCTCGATCCACCGCCTGCTTCGTGCCCTGTCCGCGCGGGGACCGGTGGTCCTGGTCTGCGAGGACGTGCACTGGGCCGATCCCTCGTCGGTCGACCTCATGCGCCAGCTGCTGCCGCTGGCCGCCCAGCTCCCCGTCTTTCTCATCGCCTCCCTCCGCGCCGAGACCGACTCGGCCGGCTGGAAGCTCATGGCCGCGGCGCGCGAGCTGTTCGGCGCCGCCCTGACCGAGATCCGCCTGGAGCCCCTGTCGGCGACCGAGAGTCGGGACCTGGTGTCCAACCTGCTTGAGATCGAGTCCCTGCCAGGTCGCGTGCGCGACCTGATCCTCGCCCGCGCCGAGGGGAACCCGTTCTTCGTGGAGGAGGTCATCCGGATGCTCATCGGGCATGGCGCGATCGAGCGTCGCGCGGATCGCTGGATCGCGACCGGCGAAGTGGAGTCGGTCGAGATCCCCGAGACGCTGCACGGGCTCCTCCTCGCCCGGATCGACCAGCTGCCCGACGCGGCCAAACGGAGCCTGCGGGTCGCCTCGGTGATCGGCCGCCAGTTCCCCGTTCGGGTTCTCGAACGCGTCCTGGGCCAGACGAGCGCATAGGATCGACGATGGCCATCGAAGCGCAGCTCGACACGCTCGAGGCGAAGGGGCTCATCGAGCTTGCCGCCTCCCGGCCCGAGCTGGAGTACCTCTTCCGTCACTGGCTCGTGCAGGACGCCGCCTACGAGTCGCTCCTCAAGCAGGAGCGCCGGCAGCTCCATCGCCTGGTCGGCGAAGCCCTCGAAGTCCTCTACCCGGATCGGCGGAGCGAGCTGGCCGGCGTCCTGGCGATGCACTTCGAGCAGGTCGGCGACACCGAGAAAGCGCTCGAGTACCTCGCGGCGGCCGGCCGATTCGCCCTGGAGCGCAACGCCATCACCGAGGCGTACTCGGCATTCGATCGGGCGGCGAAGCTCCTTCCGCCGGCCGATGATGCCGAGGAGGAGCGCCTCCTGCGCCGGCGGATCGAGACCGAACTCGGCCGATACAAAGCTGGCTGGACCTTCCGGCCGACGGAGGATGTCGTCGCCGACCTCGAGGCCATCCTCCCCGCCGCCGAGCGCCTGGGCGATCTCGACCTGATCGCCCCGCTGCACCTTGGCCTGGCCCTGGCGCGCTTGCAGCACGGCGAGCAGGCCTCGGACCCCGTGGTGAAGCGCTCGCTCGACCGCGTCGCCGAGATCGGGGAGGCCCTGCACGATCCCTCGCTGCGCGCCCTGCCGCTCGCCCTCATCGGGCTCACCCAGGTCTTCACCGGCCCCATCCGCGACGGCGTCATGGCCCTCGAGGAAGCGGTGCCGCTCCTGGAACAGCGCCAGGACTTCATCGGGGCCGCGTTCGCGCGGGGTTCCCTCGCCATCGGCTACGCCAACCTCGGTGAGTTCGACAAGGCCGAGGTGGCATCGCGTAACGCGACCGAGCTGGCGGCGAGCGGCGACGTGATCGCCCAGCTCGATGCCCAGATCGCCCAGTCCTGGGTTCGCGCCGCGCGCGGACAGCTCGATGAGGCGGTCCCCCTTGCCCAGGCCTGCGTGGCCCGCGCCGAGGAGACGGGCGCCGCGGGATGCGTCGTCGCGAGCTCCTGGGTGCTGGGCGATGTCTACCATCGGCAGGGTCGCTTCGATGAGGCCAGCCGAGCCTTCCAGCGGGGCCAGGAGATCGCCCTCGTCGTGGATAGAAAGGTCTGGCGTCCGACCCTCCAGGCCTGGCTCGGTTCCACGTCGGCCGCACTCGGCGAGGTCGCAGCGTCCGGAGGCGACTGGGAGGACTCGCTCGCCACGGCGCGTTCCATCGGCAATCGCTACGGCGAGGCCGGCATCCTCTGGAAGCGCGCCGAGGCGGCATCCAAGCACGGCGACGGGGAGGCGGCGCTCGCCGACTTCCAGGCCAGCGCCGCCATCGTCGAGGAGTTCGGGGCCCGACCCGACCTTGCCCGGATCCTGCGCGGCTGGGGCGAGACGCTGCGCGCGAGCGCGCGCGGGGCGGAGGGCGACGAGAAGTTACGCCGGTCGCTGGCGCTCTTCGAGGAGATGGGGATCGCCGCCGAGGCGGATGCGGTCCGGGCAACCCTCGCGGGGTAGCAGGCGGGACCGCCGACGGGTAGACGAAGGAACTCGCGGTCCTTCGGCGCCCCGGCGCTATTTCACGGTGATCTCCTGCTCGGCGTGCGCCGGCCAGTGCGAGGCATCGCCAGCGTACTCGAGACGCAGTCGGTAGCCCCCCGGCTCGAGATCGGCGGCCGCGATCCGGAAGCCGCCGGACGGATCGGTCGCAGCGTGGCCGAGCGAGACCGCCAGCGGCGCGAGGTGGATCCTGTATCGGGCGACCTCCGTGCCGTGGAGGAAGATCACGGCGAGGTAGGCGCTCCCGATCGAGTCGACCGGGATCCGCGCCGCCACAGAGAATCGGTACTCGGCGCCCGCAGTCACGCCGAACTCGCCCGAGTTGATCCCGACTGACTGAGACGGCGTCGCCTCCACCCGGAGCATCCATCCGCTCCCGCGGTCGCTCGGCCGGGTCCGGACGACTCCGCTGCCCCCTGCCCCCCAGAGGTCCAGGCCGTGGCCGAATCGCGGGTTCGGGACCCGGTTCGTCTTCGCGCCTCCCTCCGAGTAGCGGACCTCGTAGAGGGTCAGGTCCGCGGGCCCGGGCCCCGCCCCCTCCTCGTTGACGCGCAACGCGACGACCGCGCTCGTGGCTTCGGCAGGCACGCGGCCGTCGAGCCGCAGCTCCTGGTACGAACCGTCGAGCGGTGTCGCGGTCAGCGTCACCGTCGCGTTCGGGACGGGCGCGCCGTCCGTATCCAGGAGGCTCCCATCGACCTCGAGCCGACCTGCGCCCGGGGCTCGGACCGTGCCGACGCTGAGCGCGCTTCGGTCGCCGAAGTACGCGGAGAGGAGGCCCGTGAACGTCGTCGGGTCCGACTCGGGCAGCACGTGGTCCGGATGGTCCGTCCACGATTGGAAGACGATCTGGTCGGGTCGACCGCCCAGTCGGCCTTCGTAGGTCTCGATCCGCTCGAACGCGGCGTCGTTCCAGGCCTTGTCGGAGCCCGCATCCCCGCCATTGTAGATCAGGCCGACGGGAATGCCACGGGCCTGGGCCTCCTTCGTGGCGGCGAGCGCCCGCTCGGGCCAGTCCGCCAGGCCCCAGTCGGCGTCGAGGTGGAAGAAGTCGAACGGCTCGCCAGCGGCTTCGCGGTAGGCGTCCATCCAGGCGCCGAGGTCGGATGCGGAGACGTTGGCCCACATGGGCTCGACGTCGCCAACCATCACGTCGGGAGTGACGGTCCGCAGCGTCCGGACGAAGTCCGCCACGCCCGAGGCGACGCGCTCGACCGGCCAGCGACACGCGTTCGGACCGTCGTACACGTGCCCGCCGGCGTAGACCTCGTCGAATTGCACGACGCCGACGCTCCCGCCGGCGGCCTGGATCCGGCGGATCGGGTCGAGCGAGGCATCGAAGCCCTCGACGTTGCTCCCGCATGCGTCCGACGGCGTCAGCCCGCCGATCTCCAGGCCGAGCACGAGCCCCCGGGCGGCGACGCCCTCGACGACCTGGCGAAGCTCGGCGTCGGTCGAGTAGTAGTCGACCCACGTGGCATAGACCATGAACACGTCGACCCGGCTCGCCGCGATCGGCCACGCTGCGCCCGGCTTGAAGAGGTCGTAGTAGTCGACCGACCCGCCGAATCCCATGTGGTCGGCCCGTGGCCCCAGCGGCGCGAACCACACGAGAGGGCGTGCCGAGAGAGGAGAAGTGGTGGACGCCGGACCCGTCGTCTCAGCGGCCGTCGGGCTCGGCGTGAGAGCGGCGTCGCTGCGGACAGGGGTGGGCGCAGGCGCGGTCGTGGCCAGGTCGCCCCGGCACCCGGCCGACACCGTGAGTACGATGAACGCAACGACGACGACCCACAGGTCCCACAATGGCCGACCCGGGGTACCCATCGCCACCTCCTCACGGACGGTCGCAGTCGACGGCCGGTCCATTCCACTGACCGGGAGTCACCGCCCGTGCCGATGGTTGAGCAAGGGACGAAAGGCCGTCCGACGACCACGACGGTAGGTGGCGCTCTGAGCACCCACAAAGGGAGATGGAGCGGGAGACGGGTCTCGAACCCGCGACATTCAGCTTGGAAGGCTGACGCTCTACCGACTGAGCTACTCCCGCCCGCGGGCGAATCGTATCCCACGAAGCGGCCGGCCGCCTCTTGCGCTCCGAAAGGTCCTGGACTCCCCTGATGCCCGAGATTCTGTCCTAGCCCTCGCGCTTCGACCGGTCTTCACCGTTCGCGTCCCGCCGGAACCAGCTCGTGGGTCGCGGGACGGGCACCGACTCGAGGAGTGAGCCGGCGCTGCCGTGACTCGAGCCGGTCGCCGCGGCCACCGGCTCGGCCGGTTCAGGGGCCTCGCCGCTCTGATCGACGAACTCGGATGCTCCAGCCGATGCGGGCTCGGGGCTCGTCTCGGGCGGAGCCGCCCACGACTCGACAGGCTCGGCCGCTGCCTGCGGACCCATGACGCCGACCACGGCGGGCTCAGCCGCGCCGGCGGCGACGGTCTCGGCGACCGACTCCAATGTCGGGAAGACCGGGCGCCTGCTCGCCTGCTGGGCGATCAGGATCAGGTCCGTCTCGCGATCGAGACCCTCGAAGAAGGCGTCGACGTCGGCTCGATACGTCGCGATCGCCGTCTCGACGCCTTCGATCTCTCGATCGATCTTCGAGCCGTGCTCCGCCAGGCTCAGGTTGAGATCCTCTTGGAGCGCCTTCGCACGCCGCTCGCGCTCGAGCTGGATGCGCTTCGTCTCGGCGTCGGCCCATGCCTTGATCGTCTTCAAGTCCTCGCCGGCGAGCTCGCGCATGCGGTCTGCCTCGGACGCCTGCCGAGCCCGGACCCGGTCGATGTGGGCCTGGCGACGCCGCCCGGTGTCCTCGCCGATCCTGACGCGCTCGAGGCCGGCGGTCGTCTGCATCGCGCGAACGAGCTCGGCCAGGAACACGGACCGCTCGTCGGCGTACGCCGGCTCGGCGGGCGTGGCCGTGGCGTCGTGGGGGGCGCCCGAGACGGAGGTCTCGCCAGTGAGCTCGGCCGCCATCGGCGACTCGTCAGCCGGTTCGCCGTGGGTGGCCACCGGCTCTTCGGCAGGTCCGTCGGACACGCCGACGGCGTCCGCGGGATCGGCGCCGCTCGCGGTCGACGTACCGGTCGCCTCGGACTCGACGTTGGGCTGTTCGGAACCGAACTCTGGCCGATGCTCCGACATGTCAGGACCCTCGTTGTCCCCGCCGCTGCCGACGTCCCGGTTACGTCGGGCGACCCGACGGGTGATAGATGGTAATGCGGGTGCTGACAGGGAGCAATGGAAAGATTCGAGATTCTTGGCACTCAGGCGCCGGTCGCACCGGCGGTTCCGGCCTACCATGGGGCCGTGGAGGACTCGACCGGCATCGATTTCCTCGGCCACGCCACGGTCGTGGTCGAGATCGGGGGCCTGCGCGTGCTGACCGACCCGGTACTGCGGCCGCATCTCGCCTTCCTCGAGCGGCAGACCACGCCGCTGCACGCCGATCTGTACGCGGGCATCGATGTCGTCCTCGTGTCGCACCTCCACTGGGACCACCTCGACCTGCCCTCGTTGCGCCGCCTGGCCGGAACGCCGGAGATCGTCGTCCCGCGCGGCGCCGGTCCCCTCCTCGCCCGACGGGGGTTCGGGCGCGTGCACGAGCTCGACGCGGGAGACTCGGTGGCCCTGGGCGACCTGCGCGTGACGGCCACTCCGGCCCTCCACGGAGGTTTCCGCCCGCCCTTCGGCCCCACCACGGCCAGCCTCGGCTACCTGCTCGAGGACGCGCTCCGGCGCGTCTACTTCGCCGGCGACACGGACCTCTTCCCGGGCATGGCCGACCTGGGCGAGCTGGACGTGGCGCTGCTGCCGATCTGGGGCTGGGGCCCGCGACTCGGGCCCGGCCACCTGGACCCGTATCGGGCCGCCGAAGCGCTGCGCCTCCTCCGCCCGCGCACGGCCGTGCCGATCCACTGGGGGACGTACTGGCTGCGCGGCGCGGGGCGCGTCCTGCGGCAGCGCCTCGTCAACCCCCCGCACGAGTTCGCCGCCTACGCCGCCGTGAGCGCGCCCGACGTCATCGTCCGGGCCGCGCTGCCCGGGGAGCGGCTGGAGCGGATCCGCTAACCGGCGTCGCTCGACGTGGGGGCCAGGCGCGCCTCCTCGATCAGCTCGGCCAGCTCGGTGGCGAACTCCGCCTCGAGATCCACGACGGCCTCGACCCCCAGCGGCAGGTCCATCTGGAGGCCGTTCAGCGCCACCTGGACGGGTGCGAAGCTGCGCCGGTGGAAGGGTGTCGGGCCGAGGCGCTGGAGTGCCTCGCGATGGTCGGCCGTGGCATAGCCCGCGTTGTGCTCCCAGCCATAGCCGGGGTACCGGGCGGCCAGCCGCCGCATGAGCCGGTCACGCACGACCTTGGCCACGATCGAGGCGCAGGCGATCGAGTAGCAGCTCGCGTCGCCGTCCACGATCGAGGTATAGGGGCCCACGTGCTCCTGGAAGCCGACGATGCGGTTGCCATCCACCAGCACGTGGTCGTGCCCGCCAAGACGGGCGATCGCCCGCCGCATGGCGAGGTGCGTGGCGTGGTAGATGTTGAGGCGGTCGATCTCGACCACCGACGCCGCGCCCACGCCGACGGCCAGGGCCCGGCGGCGGATGATCGGGTCCAGGCGCTCGCGCTGAGCGGCCGAGAGCGTCTTCGAGTCGCGCACGCCGGCGATGCGCCGGCAGTTGGTGGGCATGATCACGGCCGCCGCGACGACGGGTCCGCAGGTGGGCGCCACGCCGACCTCGTCGACGCCCGCGACGCGCACGATGCCGGCCTGCCAGAGCGCGCGCTCCGGGCGCAGCCGCGGCACGATCATGGCGCCGGGGAGGGGCGAGTCGAACGCGGCATACGGGTCATCGTACCCGCCGCCGCGGGGGTCAGCTGGGCCGGCGCTCGCGGAGGGAGGCGGCCTTGCCGACGCGCTTGCGCAGGAAGTAGAGCTGGGCTCGGCGGGCCACGCCGTGGCGCACGACCTCGATCTTCTCGATGCGCGGCGAGTTGACCTTGAAAGTGCGCTCGACGCCGACGCCGGAGCGCAGCGCGCGCACGGTGATCGAGCGAGTGATGCCGCCCCCGCGCAGGCGCATGACGGTGCCTTCGAAGACCTGGATGCGCTCGCGGTTGCCCTCGACGACCTTGGCCGAGACGCGCACGGTGTCGCCGGAGGCGAGCTCGGGCAGGTCGGTGCGGATCTGGTCCGCGGTGATCTCGTCCAGAACGTTCACAGGGCGCTACTCACTGGCGGGTCATGGCTCGGGATGGGTGGCCGGCGGGCGCGGGACCGCGGCTCGGCGCGGAAGTATAGCACGGGGTCCCGGACCGTCAGTCCCCGGGCGGCGGCTCGCCGTCCCCCGGGAGTAGGTCCGGACGGACCCGCCGCGTCCGCTCCAGCGCCCGCTCACGTCGCCAGCGGGCGACCTCGCCGTGGTGGCCGCTGAGCAGGACGTCGGGGACGCGCTGGCCGGCGAACTCCGGCGGGCGCGTGTACTGGGGGTATTCGAGCAGCCCCTCGGCGAAGGACTCCTCGGCCGTGGAGGCTTCGTCGATGGCGCCCGGCAGCAGGCGCAGCACGGCGTCGATGACGACGAGGGCGGGGATCTCGCCGCCGGAGAGGACGTAGTCGCCGATGGACAGCTCGAGGTCCACCATCGAGCGCACGCGCTCGTCCACGCCCTCGTAGCGGGGGCACACGAGGACGACGTGCGAGCGCTCCGCGAGGTCCCGGGCACGGGCCTGGCGCAGCAGCTCCCCGCCGGGGTCGAGCAGGATGACGGTCGAACCGGGGCGCCGAAGCCGCTCGAGGGCGCCGGCGATCGGCTCCGGCCGCAGGACCATCCCGGCGCCGCCGCCGTACGGGTAGTCGTCGACGCTGCGGTGGCGCCCGATACCCCACTCGCGCAGGTCGTGCGCGGTGACGCGGGCGAGGCCCGCGGCGATGGCGCGACCCGGGATCGACTCGGACAGGGGGCCGGGGAAGAGCGCCGGGAAGAGCGTGACGACGTCGATCTCGAGCATCAGCCCGTCCCCGTCGTCCTGCCCGCCTTCGACGAGCGCCGACCGCGGGGCCGGCGCGGCACCATCGCCTCCAGGCCCAGAGCATCGCCGTCGACGAGCACGCGGCCCTCGTGCGGCGTGAACTCCACCACGATGCCCGACACGAGCGGGACGAGGACCTCGCCCCGGGCGCCGCCCTCGACGACCAGCACCTCTCCGCCGCCCGAGCGAAAGAGGTCGACGACCGTGCCCAGCGCCTCGCCGGCCGTCGTCGTCACCTGGGCGCCGACCAGCTCGTGCCACCAGACGGCGCCCTCGGGGAGCGTCGTGGCCGCGGCTTCCGCGACGAGATAGGCACCCCGCAGCGCCTCCGCTCCCTCCCGCGAGGTGATCTCCCGGAAGCGCACCAGGAGCCCCGGTCCGTCGGCCTGCCGCCAGGCGATCGTGAGGGGCGCACCGTCGTTCTCGCGCTGGAGGACGCTGCCCGGCGCGAAGCGCTCGGGCTCGTCGCTGAGGACCTCCACGCGGACGGCGCCGGCCAACCCGTGGACGCCGCGGACGAGGCCGACCACGAGCCGCTCGGCGACGGTGCTGCGAGCCATCGGGCTCAGGTGATGTCGAGCGAGATCGACTCCCCCTCGCGGGCCGACATCACCTTGAGCAGCGTGCGCAGCGCCTTGGCCACGCTGCCGTTGCGGCCGATCACCTTGCCCATGTCGCCCTCGGCGACGTGCAGCTCGATGACCGTGCCGTCGGGCTCGGCGTGGACTTCGACCACCACGCTGTCGGGGTCGTCGACGAGGTTCTTCGCCACATAGGCGACGAGGTCTGCGGCAGCCATGACGCGCCGCCTACTTCGCGTCCGGCAGGATGCCGGCCTGGCGGAAGAGGCGCGCGACCGTGTCGGACGGCTGGGCACCCTGGCTCAGCCACTTCGTCGCCTTCTCGGCGTCGATCCGGACGTCCACGGGGTCCGTGCGCGGGTTGTAGTGGCCGATCGTGTCGAGCGAGCGACCGTCGCGGGCGTTGCGGCCGTCGGCGACGACGACCCGGTAGCTGGGCTGCTTCGTCGCGCCGACGCGCGTGAGTCGGATGCGGACTGCCACGGTGTCTGCTTCCCTCCTTGGGGATCGTTCGCCGCCGCCGGTCCCACGCCGGCGGTCAGCCGTCATTGCGTGATGAGGGTGGTCCGAGCGACGGCATCACGGCCGTCCTGGAAGTAGACCGCGATGAGGCGATCGAGAGGCTCGAGCCAGGGCCTGGCCTCCTGGTCGTAGCGCGCGCGCTCGGCGGCGGGGATGAAGGCCTCGATCGCGGTGCGGGTGGCCGCCAGGTCGATGTAGAGGATCCCGGAGTTGGTCGCCGCCCCGCCCGCGGCCAGCGCATCCCGGTAGCGCGCGTCGGCGCCCAGCGACGTGGCTTCGGTCACGTCGAGGACGGCCTCGACGCTCCCCTCCCCCACGCCGATGACGAAGGTGTCGCCCTTCAGGGCCCAGGCGACGGCGAGCCCCGGCACCTGGTCGATGCGGAGCTCGGTGATCGTCGCGCCCGCGTGCGTGCTGGTCGTGACCTGGATGCCGGCGCTGCCGTCCAGCGCCGCGAGCTGGATCAGGGCGCCGAGCTGACCGAGTCGCTGTCCGGCTACCGCGGTGTCCCTCACCTGCGCGACGAGCGCCCCGTGCGGCTGGTCCCCCTCCACGCCGACCACGATGGCGACGTCGCCGACCCAGTCGAGGAACGACTCCAGCGATGTGCCCAGGATGCCCTCGACGGGCGTGAGCTGTTCCGTGAGGTCGCCGATCCCCGGCATCGACTTCAGCTGCGTGACGAAGCCCTCGATCGCCTGGCCCACGTCGTGCACCTCGACGTAAACGAGACTCTTGGCCGGAACGCGACCGGCGAGGTCGGAGGCGTGGTCTGCCGGTACCTCGGCGGAGTCGGGGAGCGTCGAGCGAACCTCGGCCAGCACCTTGCCGTCCTCGACCCGCAGCGCGCCGACGATCCGCTCGGGGAAGGCGGCCAGCGCGGTGTCCAGGCCCGGTATGCCCGTCGCGGCACCGACGACGGCCGCCGACAGCGTCGCCTTCAGGGCCGCCCCGTCGACGTAGAACGTGCCCAAGCGAGCCTCCGCAAGCGGCTTGAGCGCCTCCTGGAAGGCCGATGAGCGGGCGAGCGTGTCGCCGCCCTTCGCGCCGAGGGTCACGCTGGCGCGCACGGCGGCGGGATCTTGGCCGACGACGATCATGTCGGCCGTCAGCGCTACCACTGCCCGGCCGAGCTCCGGCGTCCGTGCGGAGGGGTCCTCGATGGTCCACAGGGTGGCGCCCTCGAACGCCTCCTCGCTGACCCGCGCGTTCTGGGCCCTGGCCTTGTCCAGGATGCCCTCGATGCTCGTGCGGGCCGTCGTCGCGTCCTTCACGCCGATCAGGCCGAGCGCCGGGATCGACGGGTTGCTCATGTCGAATCGGGGCAGGCTCGTGATCGCCAGCGCGACCTGGCCACTGAACCATGGCTTGACGTCGCCGGTGTACGTGTAGCCGCCGTCGCCGACCTGGCTCAGCAGCCGGTCGAAGGTGTCGTCGAGCTTCGACTCGAAGGCCGCCTGGTCGGCGAAGCCGGGGAAGCGGCTCAGCAGCTGCGCCAGCTGGTCCCGCTGGTCGCCGGGCATGTCGAGCCGTACGTCGGCGTAGGCGACGGTCGTCGCGGGCAGGTAGTCCGGTGCCCCGGCCACGATGCCGCCGCGGCCGGCGAGGATGGCGACGGCGACGATGGCGACGATGGCCAGCGCGGCCACCCCGATCGCGGCGTACCAGCGGCGGCGACCTTGCGGGGCGGGTGCCGCTGGTGCCGCCGGCGCCACGGGCGCCGCCTCACTCGGCATGGACACCGTCTCGAGTTCGGTGGTCTCGTCGGTCATCGGATCCCCTCTCAGCGCGCCAGGGGCAGCCGGCCGCGGCGACCCGCCGAGCCGAGCTGCTTCATGAGCTTCTGCATCTCCCCGAACTGCTTCACCAGCCGATTGACGTCCGGCAGCGTCGTGCCGGACCCGGTGGCCACCCGCCGCCGTCGCGACGCGTTGAGGACCGAGGGGTCGCGGCGCTCGCCGGGGGTCATGGAGCGGATGATGGCCTCGACGCGCCTGAGCTCGCCGCGGTCCACCGCACCCTGCGCCTCGCGGGCCATACCGCCCATACCCGGGATCATCTCCAGCAGCTGGCCGACCGGACCCATCTTCTTGAGCTGCTGCATCTGGTCGAGGAAGTCGTCCAGCGTGAAGGTGTTCTTGCGCAGCTTCTCGGCGAGATTCGCCTGCTCCTTGGCGTCGAAGTTCTCCTGGGCACGCTCGACGAGCGAGAGCACGTCGCCCATGCCCAAGATCCGCCCGGCCAGGCGGTCAGGGTGGAAGACCTCGAGCGCGTCGGTCTTCTCGCCGGTGCCGAGGAACTTCACGGCCAGCCCGGTCACCGCGCTGATCGAGAGGGCCGCACCGCCGCGTGCGTCGCCGTCGATCTTGGTGAGGATGAGGCCGGTCAGCGGGACGGCGTGGCGGAACGCCTCGGCGACCGCGACCGATTCCTGCCCGGCCATGGCGTCCACGACGAGCAGCGTCTCGCATGGCTCGACCACGGCGGCGAGGTCGCGGATCTCGGCCATCAGCGCCTCGTCCAGCGTGAGGCGGCCGGCCGTGTCGAGGATGACCGTGTCGCGGCCGCCTCGGCGCGCCTCGGCCAGCCCGCCACGCGCGATCTCGATGACCGTCGTGTCCGGCCCGGCGCGGTGGACCGGCAGGTCCAGGCTCCGGCCGAGAGCGACGAGCTGCTCCACGGCCGCCGGCCGGTACGGATCCGCGGCGACGAGGAGCGGCCGGCGTCCCTGGCGCACGAGGTGGCGCGCGAGCTTGGCAGCCGAGGTCGTCTTGCCCGAGCCCTGGAGGCCGACCAGGGCGATCACGGCGGGCGACCCGGCGAGGCGAAAGGCCCGATCGCCTGCGCCGAGCAGCGCGGTCAGCTCCTCGTGCACGATCTTGATGACCTGCTGGCCGGCGTTGAGGGTCTGCAGCACCTCCGCCCCCACCGCACGCTCGCGCACCCGGGCCACGAAGTCCTTGACGACGCGGAAGTTGACGTCGGCCTCGAGGAGCGCGAGGCGCACCTCGCGCATCGCGGCGTCCACGTCGGCCTCCGTCACGCGGCCGCGGCCGGTCAGGCGACCGAGGACGTCGCGCAGGCGGTCGGAGAGGGCGTCGAACATCGGGTGCGGGTGGGCTCCTGCTCGGATGGGCCGGTCGGGTGGGACCGGGCGGCGCGCGGGTTCTGGCGACACCGGGGGTCGAGACCGCGAAGTGCGGCCACCAAGCAGTGTAGCGCCGCTAGGCGAACAGCGCCGCCACGAAGGCGTCCGGATCGAAGGGCAGCAGGTCGCCGACACGCTCGCCCACGCCCACGAAGAGGACGGGCACGCCGAGTGAACGCTCGATGGCGAAGACGATGCCCCCGCGCGACGTCGAATCGAGCTTGGCGAGCACGATGCCGGTCAGGCCGGCCGACTCGTGGAAGGCGCGCGCCTGGGCCAGGCCGTTCTGCCCGGTCGTCGCATCGAGCACGAAGAGGACGGCGGGCTCCGCGCCGGGCAGCCGCTTGTCGATCGTGCGGCGGATCTTGGCCAGCTCCTCCATCAGGTTGCTCTTCGTGTGGAGGCGCCCCGCCGTATCGACGATGACGAGGTCCATGCCGCGGGCCACGCCGGCGTCGAGGGCGTCGTAGACGACCGCCGAAGGGTCGGCACCGGCCGCGTGGGCCACGACGGGGACGCCAAGGCGCCCGGCCCAGACGCCGAGCTGCTCGATGGCGGCGGCTCGGAACGTGTCGGCGGCAGCCAGCAGGACCTGCTGGCCCTGCGCGCCGAAGCGAGCCGCGAGCTTGGCGATGGTCGTCGTCTTGCCGGTGCCGTTGACGCCCACGACGAGGATCACGGCGGGAGCGGCCGGGTCGGGACGCGACGGCGCCCAATCGGCCGCCGGGCGGCCTGCGAGCAACGCGCCCAGCTCGATGCGCACGGCGGCCTCCGGGTCGGCCGCGTGCGTCCCCCGACGCGCCGCTGCCACGACCTCCGCCGCGAGTCGCGCC
>Ga0209342_10002044_pt1 | contig 22080 bp, 38 predicted proteins | sample RifCSP16_2_FD_184023 | JGI IMG/M metagenome (GOLD analysis project Ga0209342, IMG submission 184023) | Soil microbial communities from Rifle, Colorado - Rifle CSP2_sed 16_2 (SPAdes) (version 2) | ecosystem: Environmental > Terrestrial > Deep subsurface > Rock core/Sediment | place: Rifle... | reverse complement strand
AAAGGCTGGTAGTACTTTTCCGATAATCAACCCCTCCAAGGCACGCTTATCGTGATAGGGGCAATGGGCATCGGGGATCAGGAGAACCCTACGAAGATTGTTTTTGGTTTGCATTCCATGGCCTCCCGCGTTGCATGGCGTTGGGATCCCAGTCGGGATAGTCATCATCATCTTTGATTTCCAGCATAGGGCGTTTCCATGATCGTAATGCCCGTTCCATCACCAGCTCGCTAAGTGTTGCCTGATGAAACCTTCTCCACTCGTCCATCGTCATACATCACCTTCATTGTCATGGGGAAGTGCACGGCCATCCCGTTGATCATACGGGGCTTGGTCAGAATGTCCTTCACTCGGCTGAACACCTTGACCCACAACCCCCATCGACAGGAGAACCACAGGGAATCATGCATGCCAAATACGAAGCGAACCTCGGGCACCTGCTCGCACACTTCGATAATCGCCAAGTTATACAAGTCAGCTCCACCACCCTGTGGCGGAAAATTCCGTGCCTGCCGCTTCATTTCCTCGATCTGATCCTGTCGCTCCACCCAATAAAACACCCGCCGCCCCCCGCCCCACGAATGAATCATACGAGTGGACACGACTTCCTTTTCCACCTTTGAGAACCAAGCGGTTAGCTCTGGATCACTGGTGAGCAGTACTTGTGCTGCATTCTTGACAACTTTGCTCTCGACCCCCATTCTCAACGCTTTCTTGGCAGCTTGCATACCCTGGCCACCATAGGCCAATTCATACCTTAAGGCTTTCGCAAATGTCCGGCGCGAATCTTCTTTCCCACCCCAATTGTGGGCTGCTCGCCACTCAGCGTCAATGGCAGAAGAATGGGGGTCTCGACGATCTTGTGGAAGGGGCCACCCATAGAGCTGGCAGACGAAGGTGGTATGGATATCTTCCCCTTGATCGAAGGCGGCTCCAAGGACCCGAGAACCTGACTCGGCTCGCTGAATTCGAGGCTCTTGCTGGTCCCAGTCTCCACCAATCCAGACAGTTCCCTCATCAGGCATGACAATATCGCGGAGATCATTGGGGATCGTTGCAAGAGGCGGATTTGTTGTGCTGTGTCGCCCTCCTGCCTGAGTGTGGATATTAATTTGTGGATGGACCCGGCTAACTCCTCTTGGAGATGGGCAAGAACTTGCTTGGAGCTACCAACATTGAGGGGGTAGCCACAATAGGCAGTGGCAAGCTGGCTAGCTTGCTCGCTGAGGGCTTGGTAGAGAGGAATAGCGGCTTCAATCCGAGCCTGGTTAACCCGGATACCACGGGCTTCAGTGTCAAGGAGGATGGGGATGAGCTTGAGGTTTTGTTCGCGATACTTTTTCTCGCAGGCGGGATCATGTTGAAATTCCTCCTTGAGGGCTTCCCAAATCCACACCAAATCGATCATGTCCCCCCAATGGTACAACAAGATGTCGTCCTTGGCCAAGTGTTTGAGCTTGTTGTACTTGCCGTAGATGGAAGCGACAAACCCATAATCATGGCCCATATCCGGCCACAACACCGCATGGGCCTGCATGGGGTCCTCAATTCGTACTGGTTTGGATGATACGTTGTGTTCCAGGATCGGCACATCCGCTTTGGCGTTCCAAAACCCCATCGTCACCGATTGGCACAGGCGTGGCCAGTAGCGCATAAAAATAGCCCGCTCGACCGAGGTTGCTTGCCCTCGGAGCCATTCGAGTTGGAACCCATGTACCGTAGATCCAGAACGCCATGCGGCCCCCACATGTGTCAAAAGTTGTTGATCAGGGATGTACTCAGTATCAACCATGATTTCAGGTTGGAGGAGGGCTTCCTCTAGTATAGCGACAAATTGATCACGAGTCGCTGGGCTTGCGATGATACGCTCAGGGATAGCACTTGGCCAGTCACCATTGTGAAGTCGTGCCAACCGCTTCCAATCAAACCGGGCAATAAATTTGGCATGGGGATCTCGCAAGAAGCCTGCAACAGATAGCGCCCCATATACACGGATTCCTTGAAACGCACGCGGACCGAGGAACCCCCGCCATTCACTGATCGGGTAGCCCTTGCCTTGGGTGTACTCCCACGCACTACGGGTGTCTTTGTCCGTTTTCGAGGGCGTATTGCCAAAGGCGACAATTGTTTGGGTTTGGGGGCTGAAATGTAAGTGGTGGGTGGTGCAATAGGCGATGGCTTGCTCATAGATCTCCTTGGGTGGAAGGCTGTTACCCCGCTGATAGCGGCATTTGATCAGATGATGGTAGCTGACTTCACGTGGTTTCAATCGAGCCAGTGGGACAAAGGTATTCCTGAGGACCCAGCCGGTTGTCCCTAGGAATGGTTGGGGGGTCACTGTGGAATAGAGCACATCCCGCCCATAATACCCCTCGACTTGCTGGCCTTGTTCATCGTGTTGGGAGGGATGGCTCCCCAGTATCGCGACAGTAGCCGTAGGGGGTATGTGATCAGGGACAAATCCCATACCAATTTGGTAGAGGGGGCACGCTTCACAAATTTTTGGTTTAGGGAGCATCATCCTCCTTATAGCACGTAACCAGGGCAAGGAGCCTCTAGACCCCTGCCCTGGTGCCGTGTGTTCAGCCGCCACCCGGAGCACGAGTGCGACACGCCCCTTTCAATGGATCAGGGGGAACCATACCCGACCCAGGCTATAGGAGGCACGGGGCCGGGCTTGATTCCGGCTTGACCCATACGCGAGACGGTGGACTGTCAGGGGCCGCCCCCGGTCTCTCGCTGACCTGCACCCCTACGACAGCGCGTGTCCTTCCACGCCGCCCGTGCCCCTTACTTACTTGCTTGACTTCTCATGGGGATTACACGACCCATTACACACCGGATAACTATGCAACCCAATCTCATGTTCCACGTGGGTATATAATTGGCCATCTGCCCCCTTGCTGACCCCGTGGGTTTCACGCTCAAAGGAGATCCCACAACCAACCAGCATCAGCGCCATCAACGAGGCCATCGTGACCGCCTTCAGGAAGTTGATCGTGTTGCCTTCGTTGGTTTCAAACGTGGCCACCTTATACTTCAACCGTGTGACCTTGGCTTGCTCCAACGCTTCAGTGACCGGCTGGCCTTCCATCCGCAACTGCTTGATCAACTGGACCAACGTGGTATAGGCCAGCTTGGGGTTGCCTTTGTCCCCCAACAGCTTATGGGGGGTCATGTTGAAAAACCCCGTCTTCGTCTTCCCTGACTCGGGGCAGTCATAGAACTTGAACCCCACCCGGTACTGAGGGACCCCCTTAAAGCCGTTCTTCTCACCCTTCTCTTCTTCAGGTACCTTCGTCCACGAAATGACCTGGCCTTCCCAGGTGCCCGCTGGAATCAGGTTGGCTTCTTTTTCAGCCTGGTCCTGCTCCACCACCTGTTCACTGGTGATAATATCCACTTCACCCATCATATCGACGTTGCTCATGTTATGCGTCCTCCCTGGTTGTGGCTTGATGCCAAGCCGTCATCAATTGTTCGTAATCATCGACAAATAGCATTACCATACGAGTCCCGCTACCCAATTTGCTGGCCTCATACAAGGCCTTCTGGACCGTCTCGTACACCTGATTACTGACCTGTACCTGACGCATGCCCCCCTCCTGTAAGAATGGTCAAGGCTGATTCCAAAATTGCCACATCAAATTTCATCTTCGTAATCTGCCGTGCCAATTGACTAGCAGGTTGATGGACTTCAATTGTGCTGTTCTGCTTGCGGCGGGCAAGGGCCACCCGTATCGCCTGGCCGTGTGCTTTCCGTTGTGCTGGTGTAAATGCCGGTCGTCCCATCTTATCCTCCTGGTTGTAGAATGGCCTTCAATTTAGGCCAATTGGCTTCAATGCGTACTGGCAGGGTGACGGCCCGCTCTGGACTGACACGCAACCCCACCCCCTTCACCTTGTCATCCTGGCGTAGTTGCCAATACGCCTTGCCTCCTTCCAGGTACTGGTAAATAATATTGGTTTCTCCCATACAGGTGCGCTGGAACTTGCCCATGTAATCAGGCCAGATGGTTTGCTTTTTGGCCGCCTCACTGTTCGCCGCCGCCGCCTGATCGTCTTGCTCCTTGGCGCTCCACACCAACCAGACAATCCATGGCACCTTGGAGTAGAACGCCTGCGAGAACCAGGCCAAGAACTCATCATTGATCCATGGCCAGCCCTTTCGCCCATCCCAGTCTTTCCCGTTATCACTGCCGAACTTCTGCTTGGCGGCTAGGTAGGCCACATAGAACGCCTTATGGGCACCATCGAATACCACCGTATTCAATGCCCCGTACTTGCCCTCCAGCACGCCCTTGGTTTCCGTGCGGATCTCATTCCATAAGCTGACCCAGTTGTAATTGAGATTGCTATAATCAGGGGCATCGAACAACAGGACCTTCAACCCTTCGGTAGGGGTGATGATGTCGGTATGCTTCTCACCGGGCATCCCCATCAGCACCAAGGGCCGCTCGAAGGTGGCCGCAATCGTGGTTTTGTAGCTGGCTGGGGGCCCCATGATCTGTAAGCGGGTGGAGCCAACCTTGGCAGTATCTTTCGTCAATTCATGAATGGGCACTTATTCACCCCCCTTGGTTGCCAATATGACACAAATCGTAGACTGGGTTCCTGTAGACGCTAATGCGCAATTCGCTTCCAACGGGCTTGCCCCCTCTAGCACCATGCGAGTTTTTAACTGGTCTTCTACGATATTGTTGGTGACCCCCATCAGCACCAATCCCAAAATGCTTCCTGCGGTGATTAACCAAATACGTGCCCAAAATTGATCGTCGCTATCCATCATATACCTCCTTCTATTGTCATAGATTCCCTTCGTGTCACGGTGACATACCGTAACGCCATCAGTTGTGGGTCTAGGTTCGCTTCCAAACAGGCTTCCTTATACTGGCAATCCCCATATTGGTTGGCATGAGGGGCTGCCTTGGTGCGTACCATCAAGGGCGAGGGTTGTTGGAGTACAGTCTCCATCTCCAGATGATCCAGCACCACATCCCGCCTCCATTGAGCTAATTCAGCATCAGTCACCCGCGAGACCCGCCGTATGATACGAGGGGTAGACGGTTTGCGCTTGGCGTGAGGCTGAATCATCACCAATATGATCCCAAACAATCGCGCTCCTGTCATCGCGGCATAATGCAAGCGTTGCTCACTGGCAAAATGCTTCTCAAATTCCTTATCGATCCAGGCTTCGTCGAACGTGGAAAACTTGCACTTATAGTCATCTACCGCAAGCTCACCTTCAGGCGTGGTAGACAACACATCCAACCGAGCATTCCCCCACTCAGGGAACTCCAACTCAGATCCCCTGATCATGTGAGTAGCCAATGGGTTTGTCTCATAAAGGGTGGTGATGGCTGTTTCCACTAGTTGAGGGAGTCGCCCTTGGAACTCTACATCCTGTAACCCGGTGGCTCGACGGCCTTGCTGGGCTGCCTCATACAGGGCATTCTTCACATATTCTTGCCCGTGCTTGACCAATTCAGCACAGCTTATCGTCATTGTAGCGGAGGCATACCCTACCATACGATGCTGATTCCACACATTCATGGCCTCTGATACCGCGGTCCCCCCCATCCCACACAATTCGGGGTAGGAGACCCGCTGCAACATCAACCCTTGCTTCCGTAAGTACCAATACCGAGGACAAAAGGAATAATCAACCCGCGAACTTGGGCTATAGATCGGCATAGACCCCCTTCTCGACAAAATGGTGATACTAGATTATCGCATCTGTGGGTAGCTACCGTTGGAACCGATAACCCATCATGCAATCCTTAACGCTTGAGCAATTCGCGGATCTCCCTGACACGGGCTCCTGTTACCTGATCGACAAATTCATTCCCTGTCCAGGTCGAGTGTTGCTGGTTGGCCCCCCCAAAAAAGGAAAATCCTACCTCGCCTTGCAGATTGGCTTGGCCATTGCGCAAGGCACACGGTTTTTGGGGCGACCGTCAACCAGTGGGCGTGTCCTCTACCTTCAGTATGACACGCCCCACTCGCTCTGGCTTGATCGGATGAAGGACCTCAAGTCAGCGGGGGTCTCCTTGGCTGGAAATTTTCATGTCCTGGCTCCCGATGATACCAAGCCGAATCTCGATATACTCAAAGAACCTGCGGATGTGGCCTATTTGATGGAGGCCGTGGCGGATATCCACCCCAAGCTGGTCATCATTGATACCCTGCGGAAGATCCATAGTGGAGATGAGAATGATTCGGGCTCGATGAAGAAGGTGTTCGACATTCTCAACCATATCTTCAAGGAGTGTGCGGTCTTGTTCGTCCATCATACCCATAAACTCAGTCCTCCTCCTGGCATGAAAGCCACCCATCGTCCCATACCGAGTGATGCGGCTCGTGGCTCCTCCTTCACCACTGGCGAAGTGGATGCCACCTATCTTCTCTACAACAATGCCCTCTCAACTGATTGCCGTTTCGACGAAAGTACCCACTATACGGCGGAACGCGACCCCCTTACCAAACTATGGATCTTCCCTGAATCCACCCGACTCACGAAGCTGGAAGAGGAATGCCGTGCCCTGTTTATGACTCAGGCGTGGGCGTCCTACCATGATTTCCAGGTGATTTTGACAAAAGCTCATCCCCATCTCCCCGATCACCTGACAAGCCGTTTGAAGCGTGAGCTTGCGCCAACGTGCGGAGACGTTTCAACGCCCACGCATACACCTGTTTGACCGCAGCGGGGGTACACTTTCGCTGGGCAGCGATTGAAAGGATGGACTCACCATTCAAGACCCCTCGTATGACTTCCTGTTGCACCACCGTCAACTGGGCAATCCATTGATCCACCTGGATAAAGTCCAAGGAGGGGGGTGCCCAGGCCCCCTCGATGACATGATCCATCGTGTCCATCAGGGGTAACGCTCGCAGGGTATGGGCACGGGCAATATCCACCAATCGCAATTGGCACATTTTCAAGGCCCCCACACGGATCTCTAGCTTGATATCCCCTGCGAGAATTTTGCAGACCAATTCCTGAGCCCACTCTTCCCCCAGTTCGACATTGTTATACGCCGTTCGTATCGCATACCGTCGTAGCTTGGGATATTGTTGCTCAAGCCACTCATGCAGAGGGGTCATTGTGGTTGTACCTCTTCGATAGGCACCCATTTATCTGCGTACCATTCAATGTCTCGCCAGTAGTACCTGCTGAATGTTCCATCGGCAGCGCTATAGCTACCCTGAATCATCCCGTGCTTACAGATCGTTAAACATTCTTGCTCGTCCTGGGGTTTTTCCTGTTTACGGCTTCTCCAATTGATCCTGTTCATTTCACATTCTCCTTTCTAACCGCGCCTTCTGCACCAATGTCAGATAGACCATCGCACACTCCACCGATTGTGGATTCCCGTGAACAATGGCACACAAGGCCCACCAAATACCATGGTAGGTGTCATTTTGCCACGTATTGGTTGATCCTGGCGTATCCCATTTTCCTTGTATCGCCTCCATCATCTGTATCAGGTCCTGATGCTGGGGAAAGGCAGGAACAGCCCCGTATAATATCTGTGCGGCATCCTGTTTGGTCATAGCACCTCCGGGGGTTTAGGGGGGCATAAGACAGGAGCAGGTTGCCGTTGAATGACCCACTTGAGGTCCCCGTGTTTCCGGCATTCCTTTTCAAATTCATGCTGGGCCACACTGACCGTATACTGGTCAATGTAATGTAAGTACCCCGTATTATCAGGCCCCTGCCGGGCACACTCCTGGAACAGATCATAGAGGGCTTGTTTCAAGTACTTGGTCATGGCTTACTCAATCCTTGTTCATAGATTCGCAACAATTGCCGTTCCCGCATCAAGACATCTTCCACATGCCCACACATCAAACACCGTTGGGCTTCGAGAATGGGGCCTTCCTGAAGGTTATCATTCAGCCATTCATGTATCATCAAACCCCGGCATCGTGGGCACATCTTACTCACCCCCTTCCGTTACATAGACCTCACCATGCTGACCTTCTTCCAATTGCTCACGTTCCCGTTCATGCTGCTGTTCCAGCCCCTCCCGTTCTGCGTCCATCATCTCACACAACAGGGCATCATCAATATCACGAGGGTCCCAACCTTGAGCCATCAGCTCGATGTAGGTGTCTTTGGCGCTTTTCATGCTTGCCCCCTTCGGTTAGTTGCAAATGACATTACAATGTCCATTCTGACAGCATTGCTGGCAAAATACGATCTTGCCGCGATCCATCACAGTCCACGTGGTACATTCCGCCAGGGCCAGCGAGGGCATACTCAGGCTGCCCAACATCACAATCCCGATCCATAGATATTGCATATAAACCTCCTATATTAATCCTGTTGTTGGTGAAAAAATGCCCGTTCATCTCGCAATTCGTCAGCTTTCATCTCATCCGCTTCCGCTTGCCCAGCTTTCCATACAGGGCAAAATCTTCTGGTGTGGCCTTCCGCCCCACAGCACGAGCACTCCTCAGGCCCGGATGTTTTCCAACGGTCATAGTCACGTGTTGGGCTCATTACAACCCCCTTCTTCAAAATATCAACCAAATTATCACTCCCCACAACATCACCGACAACACCACACACAGTAGCCACCACATGCCTAATGGAAACGCCATGCCGTGTATCATGATGCCCCCCTGGGTTAGAGTAATGTGAGCCACACAATCACGTAGCACAAGAACGCCAAAAATACGATACCCACAATATCTAGCACGGCACCAATGGGGCCTTCTTGGGGTACGGAACGGTTTTCTCGATACAACCGTACAGTTTGCACGTCACGCATAATTACTTCCCCCTAGTTGTTCGACAACATCGGGGTCTTTTTGCTTTAAATTGATTATTACGGTGCTCATAGTCAATGTCCTTTCTCGGTGTCCAGCTCCACCAAGACTCGATCCTGGCAGGCTGGGCAGATGGTGTGTGACGTGCCGGTGATATTGGCCTGGCTCTGGCGGGTGCTTTGGAACTGGCTGCACCAGGCGCAGACCACGATAAGGCGAGAGAAACGCGGGACGGTCAGCATGGTTTCTGCACCGTGTAGCCCACCACAAAACGATAGTCTGGATTCGCCTTCATGATGGCGCAATACTCCGTCCATTCCTGTTCCGTAATAACCTCATTCATGGTATTCGAGCCGTCCAATTCTTTGGTGAACGTGAGCCGCTTGCCCGTTGTCAGAATAATTGCCTGTTTCATCGAGTCCTCCTGGTTAATGCTGCCGTTTATGCCTGATAAGGATGTACACATGACGACGGAGCGCACAATGCGCACGCATGCCAAGGGCCTGTTGGTACCCCTCGCTTAATTTTTTGCGTAGCGCCACATTCGCAGACAGCATAGCCACATCCCCCTGCAATGGATGGCCAATGTTTTATAGTGTGTTGTCGTGGTATGGCTTTAAAAGTAGTTTCCATTTAGGCCCCCTTCGTGGTTTGTATCTGTGAATCAGCAAACACAAAACAATAGCCCTCTGGCGTGCCCCCGCCGATCAAGTCGCCGGACCACCTCATTTTCTTCGCCAAGGCTTGCGCTGCATACAAGTGGGCCTGTCCTTGGTTCCGGCCTTCATCGTCACACATAGACCAGAGAAGGATGATTGAATTGCCCCCTTCCGTGTAGGCCTTGATTCGGGTGGGCTTCGTATTGGTACATGGGATGATTTTTGTAAGAATTGCTTTCATAGTTAGTTCCCCTTCCATTCATTACAGAAAACAATGTGGATATGTTCCCATTGCTCATAGAGCTTCAACTCAGCCTCGCCTCGTGTTTCTGCCTTGATCTCAGCGGAGAAGTGGTGCGTGATGCCGATAGCGCCTACCTGCCGTGCTGTACCTTCAAAATAGTAGGTGCTCATGCTGTTTCTCCTTTGTCTGGTTGGTGGCTTAGGCTAATACCAATCTGTTTCACAAGTGCCAGATTGCCGAAGTTCGCTCCGTGTCAACCCACTATAGGGGCCAGTGGGTAGGGGTTGTTGATTCCTGCAGCGAAGATGCCGAACTTTCAGGTAGTACAATACCCGCATGGCTTGATCATCTTTTTCTGCAGGATAGCCAAAAATTCTCTGCCGCATTTGCTGTAGTGCTCGCTCGCTTGTCATGGCATCTCCTTGTGGATATTACAGAATGACGTTCGTTTCCGAGAGTCGTTTTGACATCATAGCCAGGGACCAGGCATAGAGCTGGAGCTTTGGTTGCTGGGTATAAACCGCCCACCATCTCCCGTAGGATGAGTTTGATTTCATAATCCTCCAAACGCCATGATGGTAGCCAACGTATTCCCCACGTTTGAAGGCGCTTTTCTCGATGTTTGGTAATGATTTCATGATGATCCCCTAGTTATGTAACATGTTTGACCCTATTTTTGGCCCTTTTCACGGTTGTCTACGATGCCGTCACAACTGAGCTTGTGCATAATCGCGCAACCAAGGCGCATAGCCGCCTTGCCATAGTTTAGCTGCTTTTCTACCTGCATACCGTAAGTAACTGTGAACGAGTCAACTCCTGTTTGTTCCAGCTTAATTGGGAAACTCCCATTGTCTAGCTGGTAACACAGTACTTTTTTCATGGCATCTCCTTATCGAACCAGTAAGAGGGTATAGGCACAGGCCAATGCCAGCCAGCAACTCAGCACACCGACTACGCTATAGGCTACGACAATCCCGTATTCAGGGAGTGCGCGAAGGGTGTCATGGTAGAGGTTGGTGTTGTGATTCATGTCTACACATCCTTCCATAGTGGCGAATCGGTGTGGATTTTGTCGCGCAGGTCTAGTCCACACCATCGGCAGGCATCGGGGTTTTCCGTGAGTCCGTTGCTTGCTTTATGCGTATGGTGGAAGGCCCTGCGATAATCCATAATTTGGCCATCGAGTGCCACAACCTCAGACCATGAGGGGCGCCCTCTCGCTATTACCTGCATAGCGGTGTCCAGTAGGTTTCTGAATTGTTCCCCTGGCAGTGTGACTTCCGCTGCCATCTCTGCTCGTGATTGCATTTCGTGGAGTTGTTCTATGGTGAGTAGCATGTTAGAAACTCCCCCAGGCGTTCAGTTCGTTGCGTTCCATCATTCCTGCACGTTTCACGGCTTCAGAAAAATCATTGCATCCTACGTAGCCGATTCGTTTTGTATTCGCAGGAAAGCATTGATACTCTTGTCGAAGTTTTGGCCATGTTTCTACAACTCCCGCCCTGCCGTAAGGCGTTTCGTAACACATTGCGTAGTGCCTGAGTTCCATATTGCCCTCCTGGTTAGTGTTCGCGTTCATGCCCTAACCTATATGCAGCATGTATGCCATTGTTTCTATTACCCTATTTCCACAACCCCTGGTGTGTATCTAATTAGATACACACTATGTATAGTGGTTGGCCATACAAGTAGCCTGGTACAAATGACACAGGTTGTGTTTTTAGTGATACAAAAAGTGTGTCATTTGTACCGGCCTATTCCTTGCATACCACTATTTGAGCGCCCATATTTCCCGTATCCACTTCAGACGCCGGTAGTATGCTCCATGTGAGATGGCCCAATGGTCTTGGAAGTGCTTTTGAATACGCCCATGTGACCAACCCTCGTCTCGCATTTGCTTGACTAGCCTATAGGTGAGCTGTAGTTCAGCCTGCGCCATGCTGATTTCATTTTTGCTCATTTCCTGACTGATATTGTAGTACCATGATTCATTACCGCTCTTTTGTGGCATCGTCTATCCCCTTTGCTTGATCATTGGTTGATTAGATGATTCTAATGTACTCCATATATGGCAGTACAACCCCTGCCACTTAGTATGTAGGAGAGTACGGATTCATTGGAGTTATGGTAGTATGTATAGCCTCCTTTCTAGTGCCATAACTCCAGTACCTCCGCTCTGTCCTATAAGCTACCCCACAGGATAACCGTTGTCAAGCCTATAAAGTGTGTCATTTATACCACACTACCCCTCCAAACGACACATATACAGGTGTATCTTTTGTGATACATATGTATGGAAGTACATGTACCCATTACATAACCCCCCTGCATCGTTCAAAACGTGAACATGAATGGGGCGTATGGCTACAGTAGGGGTAAATAGGGGCAGGCTGGCTGCTAGTGTAGCGAAGGGCGACATATCTACCCAGTAAGGTGGGCAAAGGTGTATCCTTCTAGATACAGTAGGTAGGCAGCGTGTAGCAATATGCTACAGTATGCAAGCCTTATACCCTATGCACCAGCTGTTGTATCTAATCAGATACACTGGTTGAAATGAACCGGCAGACCCCCCCACCCCGTTGGGCAAAGGGACTCATATGGGGTATGCAACGGGAAAACAAAAGGATCCCTGTAAGTGATTGATTTTATGAGAGGTGGTTGCTAAGTGGCTGAAAAGACTAGCAGTACCACAAGTCCAGTACGTCCTATACCAGACCTGCCAACGCTGGATGACCTGGTGGTAGGCAAACCTCGCACCCAAGGAGGCGTGCCTTATTCCAAAGGTGGAAAGTTTAGCAAATATGACAAGAATGATCTTAAACTCTCCACGCAGCAGTTGACGGGCCGCCTCACTTCCTGGTTGCTAGAGGGGGACCGCCTGGAGCGCATGCTAGGGGAAAGCAAACTGAAGGACGTGATGATCTCGTTGGGGATTGCCACCGAGAAGTTACTGTTGTTGGAAGGCCAACCGACCTCGATTATCAGCACCCAGCAACAGACCAAGTTGGATGACCTCCTGCCGCGGCTGGCTGAGGAGATGAAGCGTCGCCACATCACGTTGACAGAGCGAAAGGTGGAAATTGCCCCCACGGAGGGTACAGCCTAGATGGATCTGTTGACCACCCTTGATGGCCTGGACCCAGCAGGTTTATCCTCCCTCCAGGATGACGACATTGTCTCCATGGTCCAGTCTGCCCTGGAACTCCAAGCGTTCGACCGACAAGTGAACCAGCTAAGATACTACCAACCCGTCAGCAAGGTGGCTGAAGAGATTCATTATAGTGAAGCAAAAATATTGGGAATAGGTGGTGGAAACGGAGCCTCTAAGACGGACACGGCGCTCACCGAAATGGTGATCCGCGCCACGGGTCAAATCCCGCTTGCCCTCGCAGCCCGTTATCCCCACCGTAAATTGAGGGGGCCGATCAACTGTCGAGTGGTCTGCGAATCCCTCACCACGACCCTCGCACCTGTGATCCTCCCCAAGCTCCAGTGGTGGCGCTGGCAGGGAGTGGATCGACCGGGGGGCACTCGTGGGCACTTTGGATGGATACCCAAGCACTGCCTGATCAAGGGGGAGTGGAAAGACAGTTGGACAGAGCGCACCCGTACCCTTCAGGTCTATTACCGTGAACCAGGCAGTGACGTGATTGAAGGAATTAGCACCTTTCAATTTATGTCCTATGACCAGGACCCCTCTGATTTTGCCTCAGGTGACGTGCACTTCTGCCTCCATGATGAACCCCCCAAGGAATCTATTTGGATTGAAAATCTGGTCCGTGTGAAGCGTGTCGATGGTACCCAGATGCTGAGCATGACTTGGCCCGATGATCCTACCATCCCCGTAGACTGGATTCTTGACAGGGTATACGAACCAGCCCAACCGGGTAAGGACCACGACAAGACCTATGCCTGGTTCAACATGTACGCCACTGATAACCAGAACCTCAACCAGACCGCGTTGGCTGAACTGGCCCGTACCCTCTCCAAAAATGAGCAAGCCACCCGTATCTATGGCCAACCCATTCGGTTGAGCAATCGTGTTCACCCCCTCTTTACTGACACCCCCCATATTTGGTGTTTCCAGTGCCATGATCTCTCCATCCGCACCGAAATCGAGCAATGTGGGACCTGTGGCAGCGATGACATTGTGGAATTCACCCATGTCAAAGATGTGGTCGCCAACCCGCTCTATCCCGTGGTCTGTTTAATTGATCCTCATCCACGCAAGCCTCATATGCTCATTTGGGTCCAAATTGACCCTAATGATGACCTGCACCAAGTGCATGAATTGGAGGTCACGGGCAGCCCCCAGGATGTGGCTGACCAAGTGGCCGAGGTGGAGGCCGACTATGGCTGGACGCACATTCGCCGCCTTATTGACCCGAATATGGGCCGCTCTCCAAGCGGTACTGACCGTGCCACAACGTGGCAAGATTCATTTGAAGCAGCAGGGCTGCCATTCGATCTGGCGGACGATAGCGAAGTGGGACGGCAAACCCTCAATGACTACCTCAAGCCTGACGAGTTTACACGCATACCTCGTGTCGCCATCGACCCGCGCTGCATCAAAACGATCTACCAAATGAAACGCTATTCGTGGGACGACCACAAGCGTTCCCTCGAAAAGGATCAGAAGCAACGGGCTAAGCAACGGCATGATGATTTCCCGACTTTGCACAAATATTTGGTAAATTCTAACCCCTCTTTTAGGGGCATTAAGGATTCCGGTAAAATATACCAAGCATTAGGACGCACGAATGGCTATTGAGCGCCGTACTTCTCTGACTCCCGACAATGCGGATGAATTCGTCCAGACCGTTCTCCGGCGCTACCGAGAGGACCTGGCGGATCGTGCTGGGTGGAGTGATGATCGGCTCCAGCGGTATGCCAAATATCGCGGTTGGATGGGGCAGAAAAACTATCCCTGGCCAGATGCCAGTAACCAGCACGTCCCCTTGATGATGTCTAATTCACAACGGACCCAGGATACCTTGCATAATGCCGTCCTGGGATCTCGCCCCGCCATTTCCGCCATTGCCCTCAACAAGGGGGACGCCGAGAAAGGCAAGGTCATTGATGAACTCCAGGACTACCAATTGTTTGTGGAGCAAAATGGTGAGGAGACGCTGGGTGACTTGATCGATAGCTTTGTCAACGATGGCAAGTTTGTCGCCTTTGTGCCTTGGATACGGGATGAACGGGAAGTAGTTGAAGTTATCCCTGTGCCCCCCATCCCACCAGAAGAAGCCGAAAACGCCTGGTTAATTTATCGCCAGCTGATCGTCAAGGCGCTCCCGCAAGCGTTTCCTACCAAAAACAACAAGGAAGGCACTAGTTGGACCGCCAAATGGGACGATGAGCACTACCGCCCCCAGGAAGCCCGCATTGAATTTTACCTGGCGGATGATGACCGTGTGGTGATGCAAATTACCCGCAAGCAGGTCATATTCGAGGGACCTTGTGTGATCCCCAAGTCTCTAGAAGATATTGTAGTCCCTGCGCGGGCCTCCAACCTTCAGCCCCCGTCCCCCTCTAATCCCAATGGTAGTGATCATGTGATCATGGTTGATTACCCGTCCTACGACGAGATCAAACGTCTCCAGAATTCTGGCTACTATGACCTACTGGATGCCGACAAACTTGAGGCCATTGAGGAAATCGCCGAAGCCGAAAAGGGGCAGAAATCACCCGGCCCCAGTGATGATCCCGATGTACAGAAAACCCAGCGAGATGCGCTGGCAGGTATGACCTATAGCAATAGTGAGACCGCGGCCAAATCCTTTACCCGCCTTACGTATTTTGGCCGCTTTGACTTGGATGATGACGGGTTTGAAGAAGAAATCGTGGCGCGTGTGTTGGTGGATCAGAAGGCGCTCTGCCGGATACGCTTGTTGCAGGAAGAATACCCCACCCCCACCCCACGTCGCCCCTTTGCCGAAGCCACTCTTATACCAGTGCCAGGGCAGTTCTATGGGATCTCCTTGCTTGAGCTGCTAGAGCAGACCTATGACCTCATGAAGGTCATCTTGGACCAGATGATCGACAAGCACACCATTACGAATGTGCCATGGGGTTTCTATCGTTCTGCCAGCGGCGTGCGCCCTGAGACGATCCGCATGGCTCCGGGTGAATTGTACCCGGTCAGCAACCCCCAGCAGGACGTGGTGTTCCCCACATTCCCCCTAGGCGACCAATCAGTAGCCATGAACATCCTGGCCTATATGGGGCAGTGGGCTGACAAATTGAGCATGCAGGGCAACCTCCAGTTTGGCGGGGTTCCCCAAGGGAAAGCCTCGGCCTTGCGGACCAGTGCCAATATGAGTGCTGTTCTTCAACAAGGGGACGCGCGGCCTGAACGCCTTCTACGGAGATTTTTTAGGGGCTTGGCAGAAATCTACCAGCAGATGCACGAACTGAATCAAGCCTTCCTCCCACCCAAGAAACAATACCGTGTGTCGGGTGTACCTCCTGCTGGAGCGGACCCATACAAGCAGGTCGAAAGTGCTTCCTCGATCAGTGGGCGTTTTCAGTTTGATTTCAAGGCCAATGCGCTCAATACCAGCAAGGCTGCACAGTCCCAGATTCTCCAACAGATGATGGGCGCGTTGGCCAACGGGATGACGCTCCAAATGGGTCTCACCGATAAGGAACATATCTATAACCTGTTGCATGACTGGGTGGTGAGCTTAGGCCAGAATGACACACGCTACCTGATTGCGCCCCCTGAATCAAATATTCCCAAAATCACTGCGGAAGAAGCCTTGGGCCAGATCGCACAGGGGCAGATGCCCCAGGGAAAGCCTGCTGAAGGTATTCAAGACCATCTCGCCACGATTCAGAACTTCATGCACGATCCGCGCATGAGCCAATTGGCCCAGGCGGACCCCGCGTTTTCTCTTATCCTGCACGCCTACCTTCAGCAGGTCCAAGGGCTTCTTCAACAGCAACAGGTCCAGGCACAGCAAGCCCAGATGTTCGCCCAAGCCCAAGGGGGCGGTGGGGGTGGGCAACCAGGCCCACAAGGTCAGCAGGATCCAGGTGCTCAGGAGATGGGTATGCAGGGGCCTGGACAAGTCAATGATGAGTCACTGCCAGGCGCGAAAGGGATGATGTAGCATGCCCCCTGTCAAGCGTGAATACGCCAGCTATTTGGAACGGGTGGAGAAATCACGCCCGCTCCAACCGATTGACCCCCTGCTGGCCCAAGCCGCTGTCAAAGCCGCCCTGTTAGTGGGCGACAGCAAGTGGGATAGCTTCCTTTCGCAACTCCAAGCAGCTCGTGAGTTGGATGTCTGTCAAGCCGCCGATTGGCTCACCAAACTGAAACGTGCCGTAGGGGATGATGTGGTCTTGTGCCAAATGAACGTTGCCATTCATGAAGCGCGTATCCAATTGCTGGATGAAGTGATGACCTTACCATCTGAACTTGTGAGGGCCGCTCATGCCCAGTCTTGAATTATCCAGTGCTGAAGAACTCTTGCGGGAATTGGTCACCCGGTATACCGCCCTTGTGGTCGTGGGCGTGCATCGGGAAAGTGTGGATAAAATTACAACCGTCGTAATCGGCCCGGCCTATATGTGCCGGGGTTTGGTTGAACAACTCTCGGATGATCTTGCGACATCCATAGAGTCCCTTGATGAGTAATCGCAAGTCGGCTCCAGGCGTGCCATAAGACGCCTGTGGAATCACACCCATAATCGTGAGGATCGTATGCCACCTGAGACACAAGAGGCCCCCAATGAACTTCAACAACATGCTGACCCTGAAGCCCCCCCGTCGAATGACCACGATGCCGAAACAGGGCGTCCCCTCGATGAAAAAGCCCAAGGTGAAGCCCCTGGCGATGAAACCCAGTCGGTACCTGAACCAGACGAAGCGCACCCCTTAGACCCTGATGGGAAGCGGTTCAAACAAGTCTGGGCACGGGCGAAAACCGCTGAACAGACGGCGGATGCCCTCAAGCAAGAATTGCAGAAGGAGCGCGAGGAACGGATTCGGTTTGAAGAACGGCTGAAGGCACAGGATGCTGCGAAAACTGCCGTTAATCAACCGGAATACACCTGGCAGCAACTTGAAGCATTCATTGATGAGGGCAAGATCACTCGTGCTCAGGCACAAGATTACCGTGAGAAGTTGGTGGAACAGCGGGCCATTGATGCCGCTGAAAAGCGTCTGGAGGCCAAACTCAAAACGACCTCTAGCGAATCGACCATCCTCACGGAATTGGAGCGATATAAAAAGGCCGTCCCAGAAGTGGAACAAGCCGGGACACCTGAATTCCAGAAGGCACAACGTGAATACGTGTACCTGACACAGCGTTTGGGGTACCCCCCTACCTACCAAACGCAGTTGGTGGCTGCGCGTGCAGCCCTGGGAGATATTGACTCCGTGGAACGAACGGCACAAACCCGGCGCACGTCACATGTAAAGGAACCGTATATGGAAACACAGTCAAGTGGTGGAAGGCCTGTCTCAAGAAGCAAAGATCCTATTACCACACTTTCGGTGGTTGAAAAAGCCCATTACGAGAAGATGATCAAGAATGGACGTTACAACGGGTGGGATGACGTGTGGGCTGAACTCGCCTATGTCCCCCCGTCCTTGAAACCCAAGAGGCGATAATGAGCGTCACCATCATCAACCCCCAGCAATGGACACCGGCCCAGGTGTTGGCGTCCACGGAAGCGGGTGGGAAGAAAAGGGGGCGTGCGGCGGGTGGGTGGATTGCCGATATTGCGGCATCCAAAAAGGTGATCTTGTTGTGTACCTCGTGTACGCACAAATTCAACCCCGCTCGTGTCCAGTATCGTCGGGAACGGGAATTTCCTGTGGCACAAGGCAAATGTGATGGATGTAGTACATTCGATCCGCATTGTGCCTGGTATGTGTACGAGGGAATTTATACGTCCGTGCGTTCGACCGCTGAGGAGCGGCGGGCGCTTGCCAAATCGCGTGAATCACGCATTAAAAAGGGACAACTCTAACGGGCTACAAACGACAAGCCCTAGACGTGTCGCTCTTACAAGGAGTCCGAAACTATGCAGTATATGGGAACATTCAGCGGGTCTGCACCCCTGATCAAGAAATACAAGGCCAGTGCGACGGGCTATGTCCCGGGCATTATCATGTTGCGGTCGGCAGCGAATGCCAGCGGGCAGATGTCCGTATCCACCACCACGGGCGCGGCGAATGCCATCGGGTTGCTGTTGGATAATGGATTGTCCTCTGGTGCATCGATTACCTATAGCACCACGCAGGGCGATCCTGAAGCAGTATTTGGGGTCATTGTCAACCCAGACGCCATTCTGCGAGCGCAGATGGTCACAGGGGCCACAGGGACGGCAGTGACCGCCGAAACCACCACCTCTGCTGCCTCCAACGGCTTGACCATCACGGCCACGGGTGCCGCTGATTTCACGTCCCCTGAAAAGGACGAGGGTATCAGCTGGTACATTAGCGGGTCGAATGTGGGTCGTTCACGGAAGATCACGAGTACGGCGGCTACTGTGTTGACCCATGTGGTGCCCTACGCGGCCAACAATGTGGGGGACACGTTCGGCAGTGCCAGTGCCAACGTGGGGCTCCAGTTTGTCACGTTCACGACCGATTTGCTCAAAGTCCGCACCGATGTTGTCAATTCCAGCGGAGCCGCGATGGGTATCCTGGATTTGGAATTGAACGGGACAGGTGATTCCTATGTACACCTGACCTATGGTGACAGTGTATGGACTTACACGACCTAGATGACAGGTGTTCATGATTCGTGAACACTGTTTTTGAATGAACAAAGGATAATGAGACAATGCCTACACCAATGACGAGTAGAAATTTTGCTGATTTGCTGGACAAGCGAGTCACGAAATTGTTTTATGACGAATATACGCAGTTGCCCGACAGACTTCCTGACGTATTCAGCATGGAGTCGTCCAGTGATTCGTTCGAGAAGTGGTCTGGCGTGGGTTCGTTGCCTGATTTTAGCCAGTTTGCGGGTACTGTGGGGTACCAATCGCAAGCACAGGGCTATGATACGACGGCGACCCATATTCCGTTCAGCAACGGCATCCAGATCGAGCGTGAGCTGTACGACGATGACCGGCACGGTATTTGGGAGCGTAGACCAGTTGCACTGGCCCAGGCCGCCCAGCGGACCCGCCAGAAGCACGGGGCTCGCATGTTCAACAATGCGTTCACCGTGGATACCTTCTTCTACAACAACAGTGAAGGGGTGGCGTTGTGCAGCGATAGCCATACCACCACGTCGGGAGCCTCAACGGCATCTGGGTTCGATAATGCGACCACCAGCGGCTTAAGTGCCGTGTCGGTGGCAGCGGCTCGCATCCAGATGCGAGGTTTTCGTGGCGATGTAGCGGAACGGCTCAGCATTATGCCGGATACGCTGTGGATTCCACCGGACTTGTACGATATTGCGTATGAGATTGCAGAATCCAGCGGCAAGCCGGACACGGCGAACAACAACGCCAATGTCCACAAGGGCAAATATGCGGTCTATGACTGGGAATACCTGACGGACAGCAACAACTGGTTCATGTGTGATTCCAGGCAACAGAAGCAGTTCTTGACCTGGTTTGATCGTGTTTCGCTGGAGTTTGCCATGGCGGAGGAATTGGATACCCTGATCGCCAAGTGGCGTGCTTACATGAGATACTCATGCGCCTGGTGGGACTGGCGCTTTATCCTGGGCTCAAACGTCAGTTAAATCAATAGGTTAGAGTGGGGGCCCTGTTATGGGGCCCTCACAAGGAACACATATATGGCGAGTAATTACTACACCGAATTCAAGGAAAAAAAGGTGACAGCAGGCACCCCACCCGCGTCTCGTAAGGGTGGATCGGTGGCCAGCATGCCCCAGAAACAGGGCTATGCCAAGCCGAATTTGCCAGGAAAAGCCAGTGCAGGTTTTGCAAAGTTCAAGAAGGGTGCAAAGAAGGTCTGCGGTAATTCGCAAGAATACGGTATTTGATCGCTGAGCATCCTGTGGGGAGTGCGCCACACTGGATCATGCCACATCTGGCATACAGCCAATCGTACTAAGGAGAGAGACAATGGGATTTTTGACAAAATGGGGATCAGCCTGGGGGGATATCCCCCTCACCACAGGACGTATTTTTTGGGTGGCTTCCTCCAGCTATACGTTGGAAGGCCGTGCCTATAGCCCCAGTGACAACCACGATGGCCTGTCACCAGAGCGTGCGTTGACCACGATCAATCAGGCGGTGACGAATGCCACAGCCGATGTGGGCGATACGATCATGGTCATCGGGGCCAATACCTTCGCGGCGACCCAGACCATCTCGAAGCCAGGATTGCGGATCATGGGGCTCCCTGGTGGGCCGGTTGATGCCCACGCGCATGGAACCCGCACCACGCGGTATGCGTCATCAGTGACATCTTCGGCGTCTGTTGATATTTTTACTGTGACGGCTGCGAGAACGGAGATTGCCTACCTACATGTGGTGCCGGTGTCGGCCAAAGCTGGCATCAATCTCGCAGCAGACGATGCCAATATCCATGATCTGACGTGGAGCATGGTGACTGCGGCGAATACCGCCACATTCGGGATCAGCGTGACTGGAGCCAGTGCCCGCCCGCGTATCTCGAATTGCTATGTCTATGTCTCTGACAACCAAGGTCCCTTCCTGCGGTGTGCCGCGGCAACAGCGGGAATGGATGGGGGTGTGTTCAGGCGCTCGACCATCGTCTTGGCTGGTACCACAGCATGGGATGATGTGATCGAAATTACGACCGGCGTAGACAACTTCTGCGTAGCTGACCTGGACATCATCGCCTCATCGGGTGCTCGTATTGGTACCGCTGTGGTCAATGTGACCGGCAATACCAACGATAACGGTGTGACGGTGATGCGCTGTATGCAGCCGGTGGGGGTCTTGCTGACCACAGCCACGGCCACCAGCGATATCTCTCTTTGCAACAACTACATTGCCACGATCAACGGTGGAACGGGTGGCACGCTAGATACCGTGTAATGGAGTAAGTTGATCACCTGACTTGACAATTTGTATCAGAAAGGATACAGTTCGCTCATGCAGCACACCTCCCAGACCACCCATCCCAAAGGAACCGTCGTCGTACCCGCCGCGTCACTTGCGCGATACGCAGAGTTCTGGATGTCGTTGGAAAATGTGGTAGTGCCGTATGGGACCAAGTTGATCACGGTACGGGGTGCTGACATCCCGTACCAACTCAACGAGGGTGTCAGGGGGATGATTGGAGAATGGGTCTGGTTTTTAGGGGACGATCATACGTTTTCACCAGACATTCTGTTGAAATTACTGGATAGAATGGTGGATGTGGTGATGCCTGTGGTGCCACGTCGTGACAGCCCCTTTGTGCCGGTGTTGATGCACGGGCCGCTGGGT
>Ga0209342_10002043_pt1 | contig 22085 bp, 19 predicted proteins | sample RifCSP16_2_FD_184023 | JGI IMG/M metagenome (GOLD analysis project Ga0209342, IMG submission 184023) | Soil microbial communities from Rifle, Colorado - Rifle CSP2_sed 16_2 (SPAdes) (version 2) | ecosystem: Environmental > Terrestrial > Deep subsurface > Rock core/Sediment | place: Rifle... | reverse complement strand
GAGCAGGTCCCAAGGGTTCGGCTGTTCGCCGATCAATAGCGGTACGTGAGCTGGGTTCAGAACGTCGTGAGACAGTTCGGTCCCTATCTGATGTGGGCGGAGGAGATTTGAGGGAAGCTGTCCTTAGTACGAGAGGACCGGGATGGCGGGACCTCCAGTATTCCAGTTGTTCTGCCAAGAGCAACGCTGGTTAGCTGTGTTCCGAAGGGATAACCGCTGAAAGCATCTAAGTGGGAAGCCCCTCCCAAGATAAGATCTCCCGAGCGCAAGCTCCTAAAGGTCACTTGGAGACTACAAGTTTGATAGGCCGGGTGTGTAAGCCCTGTAAGGGGTTAAGCTAACCGGTACTAATCGACCGTGAGGCTTGACCAATATACTTGTACGCCTTGGTTATTGATTCTTTGCGTTTTGTTAATTACCCTATTTGATTGGAAAGCTCGAATGACGCTTTCCCGTGACCATACCGAGGAGGTCACACCCGTTCCCATCCCGAACACGGTAGTTAAGCTCCTCAGGGCCGATGGTACTACGTGGGCAACTGCGTGGGAGAGTAGGACGTCGCGGGATTTAAAATAAAACCCCGTTCCTTGAAAAAGGAACGGGGTTTTTTTTGTTGAAAAGGGAGCCTGGAACATGCCAACAAATGCGAAACGCGAGAAAGCACTTTTTCTGCTGTTTCTTCAGAAAATTTATGGGAGGGTTGAGACAGAATACTCTTTTAAAGGTGCACTCCCCGATGTTGTTCGGCCAGTGATTTTAGGGGGAGACCGTTTCATGAGAATCTTGAACGGATATGGGCGTCTCTACTGGAATTCAGAGGGCATTCTGGGCTGGTCGCTCCAAAAACAAAGAGATTGCCAGGCTGTGATTACTACATTCCTGAACAATCGCTGATTATAGAATTCGACGAGCGCCAGCACTTCTCTATTCCGAGAAAAATTACTTTGGAAATGTATCCGGAAGGCATTGAACTCGGTTTTAATCACAAAAAACACCTAAACCTCTGTGAGGACATTAAGGCGGGTGATAAAGATAAGGATGTGCCTCATCGAGATGAGCAGCGTGCTTGGCTCGATACATTACGAGATTTTATACCTTTGATTTTTGAGCTGAAGCCTACAATTAGAGTGATTTGGAGAGACTTTAATTGGCGTGAACTCGATCCTGATAACCACGCGCACATTGAAGCGTTCAGAAGGCTTTTGAACTATAACTTGTGCTTTAACTTGTGCTTTATAGATGAACTTGATGTAAAAAATCCCGTCCTCTTTTGAGGACGGGATTTTTCGTTTGCTGCCTCTTCAGTGCATCGACCTTATCTCGTCTGGCGTGAATTGATGCAACTCAACGACCTTTGCCTTGTTGCGGGCGAAATCGGGAACCAGGTTTTTGGCATCGTTTTCATCTCTGGCGTCAACGATGGCATAACCAGTATGGTCGCCCTGTCCACAGCCCCAATAGAATTGTCCAATGGCCTTTTGGCCTTTCGCGGAGATCTCGTCAAGCTCCCTCAGGCATTCCTGTTTTGTGTGAGGGGATTCGATCAGGTATTTCATCATTTTCACCTCCTTTAAACAAACTAAATGTTTCTTCTCAGACTCAACAAACGGGAGGATTAAAGAATCCGCTTCAACATAGTTTTTGGTCGCCATAAGCTTCTTGTCTGGTTATATGTTCGGATCGGAAGTGAGGTGGTTGAAAGCTTACAGCGGTATTTGCCGATGCTTTATGGGATGATGGAAGCGGTTTCTTTCCTCCCGTGATAAAGATTTCCTTACTGATTCCCTATATTTTATTTTCCTTCCAAAAAAAGCAAAAGTCAAACCTGCCGGCTAAAAAAACCGCATGTGACTTCGGCCATTGACTTTGAGCTCCCTGAACAGATAAAATTCCCGCCATGAGAAACCCTTCAAAAGGTACATATTTAGCGCATATTATCATCCTTGCGGCCGTAACTCTGGCCGTCCTGCTCCCCTTCGCTGACAAGGCGTTCCACATGGACGACACGCTCTTTTTCTGGACGGCACGGCAGATTATCGAAAGACCATGGGATTTCTACGGTTTTCAGGGCAACTGGGACGGCACTCTCGCCGCGGCCCCGGAGATAATAAAAAACCCGCCGATTGCCGCTTATTACATGGCTCTTGCCGGCTGGTTCGCCGGGTTCAGCGAAAAGACTTTGCACCTGGCATTCATGTTCCCTGCATTCATGGCCGTATGGGGGGCATACGCCCTTGCAAGGCGGATGACGATGATGCCTTTGCTCGCGGCCCTTCTGGGACTTGCGACCCCCGCTTTCCTTGTATCTTCCACTACGCTGATGTGTGATGTTCTCATGCTCGCCTTCTGGGTCTGGGCTGCTTTTTTCTGGATAAGGGGAGTCGAGGACGGCAGCCGCTTTTCGCTCGTACTCTCGGGCGTGCTGATAGCGCTGGCAGCGCTCACAAAGTATTTCGGGGTAAGCCTGATCCCGCTCCTTGCGGCCTATTCTCTGCTCAAGGGCAGAAAAGGCCTCGGCTCGCTGCCTTTTCTCCTCATCCCTGTCGCGGCGCTTGCGGGTTACAACTTCTACACGCAAATAATGTACGGCAGGGGGCTCCTTTTTGACGCTTCTACATACTCGGCCCAAATAGCCGGAAGCGCCCAGAGGCTCGACAGGGCTATTGTTGGACTCGTTTTCACGGGCGGGTGCGTGATTACCGCGCTCTTTTTCCTGCCTTCGGTCTGGGGGATAAGGGCCATCATCCCCGGGGCCGCGCTAATCACTGGCGGGGTCGTTTATCTTGTTTCACGCGACAGCCTGGGCGGCGTCCAGCTGTGGACTGCCTCTTTCGGCTGGAGCTACGCGGCCCAGCTCGCGGTATACGGCGCTACAGGCATCGGCATTTTCCTCCTCGCGCTCGTCGATTTCATAAAAAGAAGGGACGCCTTCTCGGTCCTCCTTGGCCTGTGGGTCATCGGCACTCTCGCTTTCACCGTTTTTTTCAACTGGACCGTGAACGGCAGGTCGATCCTTCCGATGGTTCCGGCTGTCGGCATACTTCTGGCGAGGGCCGCTGAAGACGCGAGGCCAGGCAAGCTCCGCCTCTGGGCTCCGCTGGTGCTGGCGCTGGCGGCCTCTCTTATGGTGGCGTGGGCTGATTACCAGCTTGCGAACAGCGCGCGGGACGGCGCGAAGACGATCACTGCGAAATATTCCAGGGGGCCTGGCCAGCTCTGGTTTCAGGGGCACTGGGGTTTTCAGTATTATCTGGAGGAGAGGGGCGGCAAGCCCCTTGTATGGAATAACCTGCGGATAGCGGCAGACGATGTAATAGCCTTCCCGTTCAACAACACAGGCTTGAGGTTCATGCCGGAGGATAAGTTCGCGGTGGTCGAAGACTTCATATACGCGCCTTCGACGATAGTTTCCACAATGACGCTCGGGCCGGGCGCCGGTTTTTACGCGAGCGAGTGGGGGCCTCTGCCGTTCATGCTCTTTCCTTCACGCGACGAGAGATATCAGGTGATGGTGCCGAGATAACGGAACGCGCAAACCAAAAAGCCCCTCCGGATGGAGGGGCTTTTTTTATTTCTTCCCTGATTTCAATTCACATGCAGGCAGAGTGGCGTGGAGAAGTTTTCACCATGCCCTCAGTCCCATCCTATCGAGGGCGGGATGGCGCATAGTCAGCTCCCGCTCCCCTTGTGGGAGAGGGCTGAGGTTAGGGGAAATTTAATCAATCTTGTAATGCAGATAGCACTCGCCGACCGGGCCGGGCTTTTCACTGCCAGTAAGCTCGACGCTTTTTTTGAGCCCCTTGCCCATAGCCGATTTTACGAGCTGGCTTATCGGGCAGAAACCCTTGCCGCCGCTTTTTCTCAAAAGCTCGTTGCCCTGGCAGATGTCGCAGCCCTTGACATAAAGGGTCGCGCCGCCGTCCTTGAATGTCAGCTCTGATATGTCGGCGAACTTGAACGGCCCTGACATCCACTCCTCGATGGCTTTTTTGAACTCTGCCGAGCCAGATGGCAACTCGGAGAGCTTCTTGAGCCAGGCATTGGCCAGCAGCGAGCCTATCTTGGCGTTCATCTTCGGGGCTTCATCCCCCAGCGCTCCGAAAACTGCCGCGTGGTAAGCCGCGAAAAACTCTTTTGAAAAATCGTGATCGGACATGGCCGCCCTCCAAGATTGTTAAATAGTTGCGCAATTTCTAAATTATCATTTCAGGGGCCGCCTTGTCAAGAACGGTGGAGGTGATATTATTTGGGAAAGCCCTGTCTGTCATTCTAAGGAGCCGAAGATAAACGAAGAATCTCGTATCTGGCGTTGTGTGTTTTCGTAGGGTGGGCTGCGCCCACCATGATATTGAAAAAGTTAATCCCCCTCAGTCCCCCTTTAGAAAAGGGTGAGAAAAGGAACAACCCATGCGCGTCTGGGACATAGACCCAAAGCTCCTTTGCGACCGCCACCTCCTTGGCGAGCACAACGAGATACATACTATCTGGAGCATCATCATAAACGGCCTCAAGGGCTTCTCAAACCACCCGGAGACGAACCGCTGGCGAGGCAAGCTCAAAGCGCTTTACTTGAGACACGAGGCAACGGCAGGGGAGATGGAAAAAAGGGGCTTTCGTCACAAGAGCCCGCTTGATGAGAGGCTGGCCACTGGCAAGGCTGTGCAGGACGAGCTGAAAGACTCGATAGAGGCCCAGGAGAAGCTGCTGTCTGAAAAAGACGCGGACTGCGCTGAGCGGATAAGCAAAAGAAAAGAGGCATGATAAAGACAATTGCCATGTGATTAGGTGTGCTGGCGATAATGAAGAGCCTTGCTGAAGAGGGATATTGTATGGTATTTTTTTGATAGAAAATAATAGTTACATAAGAAAATAGATATTTTTCAACGATGAAAAAGCAAATTAATGCACAGCTATTAGAAGTTCTAGAGAATATAGATAAAGATGGAAACCTGTTTCATAGAGAAAGCAATACATTAGAATTTAAGGAGAATTTTAATTGGGGTAGCAAAATAGATTATACGAAAGTGATGGCTTCTTTCGCAAATAATAAAGGTGGTTTTATTTTATTCGGAGTGAAGAACAGTCCACGAAAGCCTATTGGAATTGAGAAAGCAAGATTTGATAGTATACAGGAAGAAAAAATAACATCTTTTTTGCTCGAAAATTTTTCTCCAGAAATCAAATGGGAGACTGGATTAATAGAAGTCGCCTCAAAATGGTTTGGTTATATATATACATATGAAGCCGAAGAGAAACCGGTTATTTGTAAAAAAAGTTCTGATGAATTTCGTTCTGGAGACATTTTCTATAGGTATAGGGGGCAAAGCAAAAAAATAGAATTTGCTGAACTTAAAAAGATTATTGATGATTTAATTAGAGGTGAACGTACTCTATGGATGCATTACTTTGAAAAAATTGCCAGAACTGGCCCTAAAAAAATAGCTTTAATAGATTTAGAAACAGGAAAATTTGAAGCTGATAATGTTAGAGATAAGAAAATTATTGTAGATAGAAAATTATTAGACTCAATGAATCAGAGTCTCAGATTTGTAAAAGAAGGTCAATTTAATGAAACCTTAGGAGAGCCTGTATTAAAAATAGTTGGAGAAATAGAATCGAGCGAATTTTTGATTTCAGAATTAGATCCAAACAGAGATTATCCTTTCATACAAAAGCAGCTTGCGGAGGAATTGGATATAAAGCCTTTTGATGTACAAGTATTGATTTGGAAGTACGGGTTAAAAGGTGATAAGAAATATCACATACCGATTACAACAAGTAAATCTGGGACAGTTCATAAGTTTTCACGGGAGGCTTTGTCTTATTTACGCGAGCGATATAAAACAATGGATAGAAAAGCACTTATAAAAGAATATTTAAAAAAAGATATACATTAAGCACGGGAGTTCTTAAAACAACTCCCCCTCTGTCTTCTCCCCCTCAAACCCCAGCCCCTTCCATTCCGAATGGAAGCTCTTTAAAAACCTCTTCGCTTTTTCTTTGTCGCTGTTGGCATAGCAGTACAGGCAGCCGTGGGCGCAGGTGTCGTAAGCGCCTATGTCTATGGCTTGGGCGCAGCCGCAGCCTTTTCTGGTCGGTGCGGGTTTAGTTGACAGGTCCATGTCTTTGAACAGCCTGGCGAGCCGCTCGCCGTCGATGCACTTCGCCATTCCTATATCACCGTTCACAAGGTATTCGTTGCAGCAGGCGACGAGCTTCATGCCATTTTTTTCCGCTATGGCTGAAAGCCTTCCCGCGTACTCCTGTCTTTTCTCTGTCGAAAGTTCAACCAGCTTGTGGTCGGTGTACTTCCCGAAGTTCCTCAATACTTTTTTGTAAGGTTCCATGAAGCTGAAATAACACTCCGTGGTATGGCCCTTGAGGGCTCCGGCAAGCCGGGCAAAGTTATCCTCATAGAACTCAAAGGGCAGCCTGTCGGTTATGACGACCGGGTCGAACCGCCAGATGATATGGCCTGGAGAGTACCTGTTCGATATGAAGATGAAGTCTTTGACGGCATCTTTCATGTCGGGAGTCTGCTGCTCAAGGGCCTTCGGGATTCCGGTTGTGGTAAAATGGAAGAAGAGGTTGGGCGCGTGCTTTTCCACCTCATCTATTCTTCTTAAGAGGGGGCGGAAGTCTTTTGACCAAAGGACAATGGAATGGACATGGGCCGGGAGGAGGGATACCTCCCGCACCCTCCCGGAGTAGGGATTTTTGACGAGGACAGACCCCTCCTCAAGCCTTTTTATGAACCAGTCCGTGAAAAAGGCGGGTATGTCAGTCCTGCGGCTCGCTGAGATTATGTGTTTCACCGTATGCAAATTTTATTTAAGTATTCTATCAAAAGGCCCGAAAAGTTAGAAGGGAAATGCTGAATTTCCAGTGTGACTCAGCGCACGCCCGCAGCGGCGTAAATCCCAAATATACCTTGACTTTTCAGGTGATAAGGGATAGATTTTAGGTGAAAAACCTTTATACTAAAAGGGGGCTTTGTAATGGCAAAAAGGATTCTTCTGGCAGACGATTCAATAACCATCCAGAAGGTCATCTCAATAACCTTCGCCTCTGAGGACTACGACCTTGTGGTCGTAGGTGACGGAGAGGCGGCCATACGGAAGGCCAGGGAATTGAAGCCCGACCTCATCATGGCTGATGTTGCCATGCCCGGCAAGACCGGGTACGAGGTCTGCTCCTTCGTCAAGAACGACCCTGACCTCAAGGAAACCCCCGTCCTTCTCCTTGCCGGAACCTTCGAGCCCCTCAACAAGGACGAAGCCATAAGGTCCGGCGCGGACGACAGCATAGTAAAGCCTTTTGAATCGCAGGAGCTGCTCGACAAGGTGCGCGAGCTTCTTTCCAGGTCTGGCGGCCCTGAGACGGCCTCCGCGCCCAGGTCCGCTGCCGCCGCCCCCGAAGTTGAGACTAACGATATGTGGGAGGCAGGGGACTTCCTTACCCTGCCCGACGATTTTGAAGAGAAAAAGGACGACAAGTTCGGAACTGACCTGGACTTCCTTTCATCAGGCGCGCTTTTCGAGGCCGATGATCACAAGGAGCTGTCATTGCCCCATGAGGGCGAAGAGTTTACCGACCTCGTAATACACGACGAGGAGCTCAAGCCCATAGAGGAGCAGGAGGGGCAGAAGTTCGAACCTCTTTCAACGGAGCACACCTTTGATGTCGGCGGGTTCGAAGGCTTCAAGGACGAGCCGGAAAGGTCTCCCTTTGACCTCAGCGCTTTCGAGGTCAGGGAAGAGCCCAAAATGACGGAGCCCTTTGAAGTAGAGTCTTTTGACCTCGAACCCTTTAAGCCCGAGAAGAAAGAGGAGCTTGTTGTCCAGGCATGGGAACTGCCTGTGGCAGAGGCCAGAATAGAAGAAAAAGAATTTGCCGAGCCCGACCTCCTCGAAATACCCGAAGAGGTATTGGAGGCCGCTCCGCCGCCGTTCGCGAGAATCGAGGAGACCAGGCAGCAGGCTTATGAGAGGTCCTTTGAGGCCCCGAGGCCGATAAGGGAGGTCATGGCGCATGCGCCTGAGGCCCCTAAAACGCCTCAGGTCTCCGAGGAAGAGGTCGCGAAGGCGCTCCAGAGAGCCGCTGACAAGGTCGAGGAGCGCCTCATAGAGGACCTGAACCTGAAGCTCGGCAAGGCCGAAGCAAAGGTGGCTGAGGCAATAGAGCGCGTAGCGGCGAGGGTCGAAGAGAAGCTCCGCAGCGACCTTGGACAGAAGCTCGACAGGGTGGACTCTCAGGTGGCGCAGGCCATTGAAAACACCGTGGCAAGGCTCGAAGAAAGGCTCAAGGCCGAGCTTGGGGCCAAGCTCGAAAAATCGCTCGCGGTGCCCAGGGAGCAGGTCGAGGCCATAATCTCCAGGACCTCCAAACAGGTCATAGAGCATGTGGCGTGGGAGGTTCTTCCGGAGCTTGCCGAGCGGCTCATAAAAAACGAGATCAACAGGGTAAAGGACGCCTTCATAAAAGTCCGGTCATAAATAATAGCCTGCCTTACGCCGTTCTCTGCCTTCCTCAAGGGGGCAGAGAATTTTTTTGTTTTTTTTGCCTTTAATCCAACATATAATCAAATGATTATCCGCTGAAAACAGATAGAGAGGCCGCGCGACCCGGGTTTTCGGGTTGCCCGGGAGAACTTTTTTCTTAAAGCGTTCCTTCAACTACCCTGGACCTCAATCCAGGGTAGTCATTTTTGCACCCAAAAAAAACGCCTGGAAAGCCGATATGAGCGACAAGACACTTGAGAAGACATACGAGCCAGTAACCGTCGAGGAAAGATGGGCGAAGTTCTGGATAGACGAGAAGGCCGCAACCCCGGACCTCTCCTCAAAGAAGCCCTGCTTTTCGATGGTCATCCCTCCGCCGAACATCACTGGCGCGCTGCATCTGGGGCACGCCCTCAATTCCACGCTTCAGGACATTCTCGCCCGCTACAAGCGCATGAAGGGCTTTAATGTCCTCTGGCTGCCCGGCATAGACCACGCTGGCATTGCCACGCAGAATGTCGTTGAAAAGCAGCTCGCCGCCGAAGGGAAGACCCGTCACGAGGTCGGCAGGGAAGCCTTTATCGAGCGGGTCTGGAACTGGAAGAGCGAATCTGGCGGAACGATAATAAACCAGCTCAAGAGGCTCGGGGCATCCTGCGACTGGACGCGCCAGCGCTTCACGATGGACGAGGGTCTGTCAAAGGCCGTCCGCGAGGTCTTCACGAAGCTTTATGAAGACGGGCTCATCTATCAGGGCGACTATATCATCAACTGGTGCCCGAGGTGCCACACGGCCCTTTCAGACCTTGAGGTCGAGTTCGCCGAAACCGACGGCAGCCTCTGGCACATGGTCTACCCGCTTGCCGAGCCCGTGGGGGATATAAAGTCGCTGACCGTCGCAACGACAAGGCCCGAGACCATGCTGGGAGATACCGCCGTCGCCGTAAACCCGGATGACGAGCGGTACAAATCCATAATCGGAAAGATGATAAAGCTCCCGTTCACAGGCAGGGAGATACCGATAATAGGGGACGAGTCAGTCTCCATCGAGTTCGGCACCGGCGCGGTCAAGATAACTCCTGCCCACGATTTCAACGACTTTGAGGTGGGTAGAAGGCACAACCTGCCGTCCATCACGGTCATGGACATAAACGCCCGCATGAACGAGAACGCCGGGCAGTTCAACGGGCTCGACAGATACGAGGCGAGAAAAAAGATAATCGAAGGCCTGGAAGAGCAGGGCCTTCTGGAGAAGGTCGAGAAATACAAGCTCATGCTTGGCGGCTGCTACAGGTGCTCGACCACGGTCGAGCCGACGCTTTCGAAGCAGTGGTTCGTGAAGGTCGCCCCGCTCGCCGAGCCAGCGATAAAGGCGGTCGAAGACGGCAGCACGAGGTTCGTGCCCAAGAACTGGGAGAACCTCTACTTCGACTGGATGAGGAATATCCGCGACTGGTGCATCTCCCGCCAGATATGGTGGGGCCACAGGATACCCGCGTGGCACTGCAAAGACTGCGGCGGCGTGACGGTCGCTACGACCGACCCGACGAGTTGCTCCAAGTGCGCCAGCGCGAATATAGAGCAGGACCCGGATGTGCTTGATACCTGGTTCTCTTCGGCGCTCTGGCCCTTCTCCACGCTCGGCTGGCCGGACAAGACCAAAGAGCTGGAACTTTTCTACCCGACTGCCGTCCTTTCCACGAGCTTTGACATCATATTCTTTTGGGTCGCCAGGATGATGATGATGGGCCTGAAGTTCATGGACGCCGTTCCGTTTAAGGATGTATACATCCACGCCCTCATAAGAGACGCCAAGGGCCAGAAGATGAGCAAGTCCAAGGGGAATGTCATAGACCCCCTTGTGATGATGGACAAATACGGCACCGACGCCTTCAGGTTCACTCTGGCGGTTCTGGCCGCGCAGGGCCGCGACATAAAGCTTGCCGAGGACAGGATAGGCGGGTACAGGAACTTCTGCAACAAGATATGGAATGTGGCGAGGTTCACTCTGATGAACCTTGAAGGCTACGACGACGGCCTTGACGAATCGAAGTTCAGCATGGCCGACAAGTGGATATGGGAAAGACGGAATGATTGCATAAAAGAGGTCTCCGAGGCCATTGAAAGCTACAGGTTCGACGAAGCCGGAAGGGTCCTTTACAGGTTCGTCTGGCATGAGCTGTGCGACTGGTTCGTCGAGCTGATAAAACTCGACCTCAGGGGAGAGCACGGCGACGAAAGAAAGCTTTGCTCCCAGCAGGTGCTCGTGACGGTCATGCGGGATGTAATGAAGCTCCTCCATCCGTTCATGCCGTTCATCACCGAAGAGATAGCGGAAAAGCTCCCGGGGTATGAGGGGAGTATCATGCTCTCCGAGTTTCCGAAAGCGGGCGCGTCCTTCCCGGCGGAGGCGGCCCGCATGGAAGACGCGATGGATGTCATCCGGGCGGTAAGGAGTATCCGCACGGACATGAATGTCGCGCCGTCGGCGATGACCGACTGCGTCTGCCTCATTAAAGACGCTGCCCTCAGAAAGACCATCACCGACAGCGCCGAGTACATCAGGCAGCTTGCCCGCGTTAAGGACCTCGTAATCTCCGAAAGCGGAGAAAAGCCCAGAGACGCGGCCACGGCCCTCCTGGCGGGGGAGAGAGCAAATCTATAGAGGTATTCGTGCCGCTCGGCGGCCTCGTTGATTTCGATGTCGAAGAGAAGAGGCTCGTCAAGGAGCTGGAGAAGACCGAAGCCGAGCACGCGGGCGTCGCAAAGAAGCTTTCAAACCCCGAGTTTACGGAAAAGGCCCCGGCTGATATAGTTGAAAAGGACAGGAGCAGACTGGAAGCACTCACTGAGAAAAAAGCGAAGCTCGCAACGGGCTTAGAGCGCATAAGGAGCATAAGAGCTTGATAAAACCATTGAAGAACGACATACCCGGACTTTTGGAGTACGCCAGCATTCTTGTAGACGCTGCTCTGGCGGAGGACATCGGCGAAGGCGACATAACGACCCGCGCCATCGTGAAAAAGGGGCAGGAGGGCAAGGCCGAGTTCATAGCCAAGGAAGACATGACGGTTGCCGGGCTTTTTATAGCCGAGCTGGCTTTCATCCGGCTTGATAAAAAAGCGGTATTCAAGGCCCGTTATAAAGACGGCGATAAGATAAAGAAGGGCGAGGTCATGGCGACTGTCTCCGGCGGGCTCGGCACGCTTCTGACGGGCGAAAGGGTGGCCCTGAACTTTCTTCAGAGGCTCTCCGGCATAGCCACTAAGACAAGCGCGTTCGTTAAAGCTATGAAGTCGCCCAAGACCCTGCTGCTCGATACGAGAAAGACTACCCCGTGCCTCCGCCCGCTCGAGAAGTACGCGGTCGTCGCGGGCGGCGGGACAAACCACAGGCTCGGCCTCTATGACAGCATCCTCATAAAGGACAACCACATCATGGCCGCCGGGTCGGTGACAGCCGCGATAGATGCGGTCAGGAAAAAGTACAAGGACACGGTCCAGATAGAAGTCGAGGTCACGGACCTCAGCGAGACAAAGGAAGCCGTCTCTTGCGGCGCCGACATGATAATGCTCGACAACATGAAGGTGCCTGTCATGAAAAAGGCCATGTTACTCATCGGAGACACGGTGCTTGTCGAGGCATCCGGAAATATCGATATCAATAATATAGCCGCCGTTGCCGCTACCGGGGTCGATTTCATCTCGGTCGGCGCTCTCACCCATTCGGCAAAGTCTATCGACATAAGCATGGAAGTAGTGTGGGCGAAAAAGAGCAAGAAGTCGAAATAATAAGGCTCCTCAAGGCTGGGTCCGGCTACACTTCGGGCCAGCTCCTTAGCGTATCGCTGGGCGTTTCCAGGACAGCCGTGTGGAAGCATATAACAGCCTTGAGAAATATGGGGTACGCGATCGAGGCAAGTCCGTCTAAGGGCTACAGGCTCCGCGAGGGCAGGCCGTTTAACGGCGTGGAGCTTCAGTCTCTTCTCGCTGGGCGCCTCCTTGGAAGCCAGGTGCATTTTTTCGACAGCCTGGATTCGACGAACGCAAAAGCTTTCGAGCTTGCCAGGAACGGCGCGCCGGAAGGCGCTGTGGTCATAGCCGAAACGCAGACAAAGGGCAAGGGCAGGATAGGCAGAAAATGGGAATCTCCCGCAGGGATGAACCTTTATCTATCGATAATACTGAGACCGAAAGTCGCGCCTCAGGGTGCTCAGGGGCTCACTTTCGTCGCGGCTGTGGCCGCGGCCGAAGCTGTTCTTGCCAACGGGGTAAAGCCAGCCGTGAAGTGGCCGAACGATATTTTGATAGGTGGACGCAAAACGGCCGGAATACTTCTTGAGATGGACTCCGAGCCTGACAGGGTACATTTCGTGATAGCGGGTATCGGGGTCAATTTGAACATAAAGCAGGATTCGTTCCCTGAGTATATAAGTCAGACAGCCACATCTCTCATCGAAGAGACAGGCTCTCCGGTAGACAGGGCGGTTTTTACCGCAAACCTGCTGGCGAGCATGGAAAGATGGTATGGGGTATACTTGAGTGAGGGGTTTGTACCTGTCCTTGCGGCGTGGAAAGGTTATTTCGCCTCGGCAGGCAGACCCGTGAAGGTGACCTTTTTCGACAAGACTGTCACGGGGGTGTGCGCCGGAGTGGACGAGGACGGTGCCCTGCTCCTTGAACGGGATGGCCGGATAGAACGGGTTCTCTCCGGAGATGTGGAGGCGTTATAGTGCTCCTCGCCATAGACATAGGCAACACGAACATCGTAATAGGCGTATTCGGAGACGGCGTCCTTAAGGGCCATTGGCGCGCCTCAACAGACACGGCAAGGACAGCGGACGAGTACGGCCTCACGCTCCTGGGCCTTTTCGCGGCTTCCGGCATAGATAAAGGGGCGCTGCACGGCGCGATAATAGCTTCAGTCGTGCCAAGGCTCACCGGCACTATAACCGAAGCGGTCTTCGAGTACCTGGGTTTGACGGCGCGCATGGTCATGCACCAGAACTGCCTCGTGCCGGTCATCACGGATGACCCTGAAGAGGTCGGAGCCGACAGATTAGTGAACGCGGCCGCCGCGTACAGCGTGCACAGGCGCTCGCTCATCGTCGTGGACTTCGGCACGGCCGTGACCTTTGATTTCGTGACTGAAAAAGGCGAGTACGCCGGAGGGATAATCGCCCCGGGTATCGGCATCTCCTCTGAGGCGCTTTTCAGCAGGACAGCGAAGCTCCCGATGGTAGAGGCCGCAAGGCCGACGGTGCTTATCGGGAAGAACACGATAGATTCAATGCGCTCCGGTATTTTTTACGGCTTTCTGGGCCTCGTGGACGGCATAATCGAGAGGATGATAAAAGAAGCCGGGGGCAGCCCCGCCATTGTCGCCACCGGCGGGCTCGCTCCGCTGGTAATCGGAGAGTCGAAGTATATTACAGAGTCAGACGAATTCCTGACGCTCAAGGGATTGAAGATAATCTACGAAGGGAAGATGTAGCAGATGTCCGAAGCAAGGGAGCAGTTTGTCGCAGGCAAGAGGTTTCTGAGGGAAGATAATTTTGACAGGGCCTTGAGGGCCTTTGAGAAGGCATGGAAGGAAGACAGGGAAAACCCTGAGTACATGTCATATTACGGCCTGTGCAAGGCCCTCCGGGGCGGGGAGATAGGGCTCGGGCTCGAGCTTTGCACGAAGGCCATAAAAAGGGAATTTTTCAAGGCGGAATTCTATCTGAACCTGGGCAGGGTCTACATGGCCGCCGGGAACAAGAAGGGCGCCATGAAGGTCTTTAAAAAAGGCCTGAAATACGACCAGGGCAACGAGGAGCTTTACAAAGCGCTGACAGCCCTGGGCTTCAGGACAAGACCGGTGATACCAATCCTGGACAGGGCGAACCCGATGAACAAGTTCCTCGGCATCCTCTTCAGGAGGACGATCCCGAACATGTTCATGAGGAAAAAAAAGGAATAGGCTATCGAAGATACTTGCTTTCCTTAAGGAGGTGGGGTTGTGGAAGTCTCCCTGGACAAGAAGCGGAACATCTCGATAATAGCCCATGGCGGGGCTGGAAAGACCTCCCTTGCCGAGGCTATGCTTTTCAACGCGAAGGCCATTGACAAACTCGGGAAGGTCGACGACGGCTCGTCGCACCTTGACTTCGAACCTGAAGAACAGAAAAGAAAGATAACCATCTCGGCGGCCATCCACCACTATGACTGGGGCGGCTGCCGGGTAAACCTCATCGACACTCCCGGCTATTCAAACTTCCTCACGGAAACGCGCGACTCTCTGAGGGTCGTAGGAGGCGCGGTAGTAATCCTCTCCGCCATATCAGGCGTCAAGGTTCAGACTGAAAAAATTTGGGAGTTCGCGGACGAGTTCGAAGTATGCAGGGTCGCGTTCGTCAACAAGATGGACCGCGAGAGGGCGAGCTTTTTTCGCGCCGTGGACGACATGGAAAAAGTCCTCAAGGTCAAGGGCGTGCCCATGCAGATACCCATTGGCGAGGGGCCTGATTTCACGGGACTCATCGACCTCATGGAGATGAAGGCCTATACTTACCCTCCGGACGGCTCCGGGGCTTTCGAGGTGTCCGATATACCGGCGCGGCTCAAGAAAGACGCCGCCGCCATGAGGGAGAACATGGTCGCCGCCATTGTCGAATCTGACGACGCTCTTACCGAGAAGTACCTGGGCGGCCTGAAGATAGACGCGGCGGAGCTTAAAAAGGCCCTGCGCGAGGGCGTCCTGACCCGCAGGTTCATACCCGTGTACCTGGGCTCCGGCTTGAAGAACATGGGAGTGAACTTCCTCATGGACGCGGTCAACCTCTCGCTGCCGTCCCCGATCGACAAGGGCATGATAAGGGGCCACATAAAAGGCATTGACCCGAGAACAGGCCAGGAGATAGAGCAGGAGCCTGATGTCAACGCCCCGTTTTCCGCCTTTGTCTTCAAGAGCCTCATAGACCCGTATACGGGAAAGCTCTCCATCTTCAGGATATTCTCCGGCACGCTCCACGCGGACGCGACGGTGCTCAACTCGACCCGCGACACCAAAGAGAAGCTCTCTCATCTGTACCTGATGGAAGGCAGGAAACTCAAAGAGGTCGCGAGGGCCGAGGCGGGCGACATAGTCGCCGTCTCCAAGCTCAAGGACACCCACATCGGGGACACGCTCACGGATGTGGCCTCACCCGTGAGGTTCGCGCCCTTCGCGCCTGTTGCCGCCTCGCTTTCATACGCCATCCACCCCAAGACAAAAGCGGACGAGGACAAGGCCCCTGCCGCGATAGAAAAGCTTATGGAGGAGGACCCGTCCATAGATTTCCACATGGACGAGCAGACAAAGGAGTTCCTCCTGTCCGGCGTGGGGCAGGTCCATCTTGAAGTGGCGGTAGAAAAACTCAAACGCAAGTTCGGTTGCGAAGTGGAGCTAAAGACCCCGAGAGTGCCCTACAGGGAGACGATAAGGTCGCATGTCAAGGTGCAGGGCAAGTACAAAAAGCAGTCCGGCGGAAGGGGCCAGTACGGAGACACATGGCTCGACATAGCCCCTCTTACGAGAGGAAAGGGCTTTGAGTTCGTCGACCAGATAACAGGCGGGGCCATTCCCAGGCAGTTCATCCCAGCGGTTGAAAAAGGGGTGCGCGAGGCCATGCTCACTGGCGTGCTCGCCGGGTTTCCGGTGGTCGATGTCAGGGTCGCGCTCTATGACGGTACATACCATACGGTCGATTCGTCCGAGATGGCCTTCAAGATAGCCGCTTCCATCGGCTTTAAAAAAGGCATGGAGCTCTCCCACCCGGTGCTGCTCGAGCCCGTGATGAAGATGGAGATAAATGTGCCGGATGACAAGCTCGGCGACATAATAGGCGACATCAATTCCAGAAGGGGCAAGATACTCGGGGCAGAGCCCAAGGCCGGGAGCCAGACCGTAGCCGCCCTCGTGCCTCTGGCAGAGGTCATAACCTATGCCACGGATCTGCGCGGCATGACGGCTGACCGCGGCATATTCACGATGGAGTTTTCACATTACGAGGAGGTGCCGACCTACCTCAGCCAGAAGATAATATTGGCCGCCAGGCCTGAAAAAGAGAGGGTGCAGTAGTAGATGAAGCTTAAAGGCTCGCTCCTTAAATTCGTTTCTCCGTCTTCCCCGCGGGAGATGCGCCTGAGCGCGGCTGAGCGGGCTGCCAGTGAGGAACTCCAGCCAGAAGACGAAGTGACGGTGCTTTTCGTGCTCGGCTTTGACAAGGACCCGGGGCTTGCGGACGCCGCTAAAAAGAGCCTTCAGGAATATCCGCTCCAGCGCCTTTTAGAGGCTATGGACGCGCCCCTTGACGCTCTGGTCATAAAAAAAATTCTGGATCTCAGGGGGGGTGACGACGCCGTGCGGATAATGGCCGCGCTCAACCCCGGCACTGACGACGCCACTCTCATGGAGCTCGCCTCAACCGGCCCCGGAGAGGTCATCGCCGCTCTTTCTGAGGACAAGGAACTCCTGGCCGCAAAGCCATTCGTAAAAGAGGCCCTCAAGAAAAACCCGCTCACGACGGGCTCAGTGCGCGCCGCGCTCTTGGAATTCAAACCGAGGCCTGCGGAAGACAAGGGCAAGGCCGCGGAGCAGCCCAAACTCAATGTCGACCTTACGGACGAGAAGCGCGCCAATGCGGACGAGCACAGCATTTACAAGATCGTAGCCCAGTTGAATATGGGCCAGAAGCTCAAGCTCGCCCTCAGCGGCAACAAGTCCGCGAGGAGCCTGCTCATAAAGGACTCTAACAAGATGATCTCTATGGCAGTCCTCAAGAACCCGAGGATAACCGAGGAGGAGGTCCAGAAGGTCGCTCTGACAAAGGGCACGAACGACGAGATGCTCCGCCAGATAGCCAGGAACAAGGAATGGGTCAAGAGCTACGGGATAAGGGTGGGAATGCTCACTAACCCGAAGACCCCGCTTACCGTCTCATTGAAGCTCCTCGACACCGTCTATGAAAAGGACCTGCAATCCATAGCCAAAAGCAAGAATGTACCCAATACGCTCTCTTCCGCCGCGAGAAGGAAACTCGACGCAAAGGGCAAGAAGGGGTAGGCTGGATGCCGCTGGGCGTGCATACTTCCATTGCCGGAGGCCTCTATAAATCCGTCGAGAGGGCAAAGGCGCTTGGCTGCGGCTGCATGCAGATATTCGGCAGGAACCCGAGAAGCTGGATATACAAGCCTCTTCCGGCGCATGAGGCAGGGCTTTTTAAGGCGGCAAGGAACGACGCGGCGCTCTGGCCTGTTGCCGTCCATACGAACTACCTCATAAACCTCTGCTCGCCTGATGACGAGATCTATTACAAATCAATAGACATCTTCCAGAAGGAACTGTCCATAGCTGAGGCCATTGGCGCTGACTACCTTGTCACGCACCTCGGCAGCCCGCAGGACATGGGCCCGGATTTCGCCGTAAAAAGGGTTGGGCAGGCATTGAAGGAAGCGGCCCGGGGCGGCCTTGGCGTAAATACAATGATACTCCTCGAAAACACTTCAGGGGCGGGCTACGGCTTCGGCTCAAATCTTCTCCATATCGGTGAGATAATCAAGGGAGCGGCCAGGGACGGGCGTGAAACAGGCCTTTGCCTCGATACATGCCACGCCTTCACGGCAGGCTACTCTTTTTCAACGCCTGCGGAGGTGACGGGCTTTCTTGAAAAGATAGACGAGGCCGTCGGCCTTGAAAATCTGAGGGTCATTCACCTTAACGACTCCAAGGGCGCGTTCAACTCTCACCTCGATCGCCATGAGCACATAGGCAAAGGCAAAATCGGCCTCGAGGCGTTCAGGCTGCTCCTGAACCATCCGGGTATACGGGACACCCCGATGATATTGGAGACGCCGAAAAAGACAGATGGGGACGACCCCATGAACCTTGCGGCAGTAAGGGGACTTCTCGATGGCTCTTTGTAATATTCTCTCCCATCATTCCCCTCCAATCGAGGGAGGGGAAGTTTAAATTCCCGGCTTGCCTCAGTGAACAATTGGGACTTGAACGCTTAGCCCGAATGGTTTAGGATATTTTATCTTCCCCGGAGGTTTTTTCTGATGTTCGACCTTGTGATAATCGGCGGAGGCCCGGCCGGGCTTACCGCAGGCATATACGCCCAGAGGGCCAGGCTCAAGACGGTGCTGCTTGAAAAACAGATGGTCGGCGGCCAGATAGCCGTCAGCGATGTCATCGAGAACTACCCCGGCTTCCCGTCGATAAGCGGCGCGGGACTCATGGAAAAATTCGAGGAGCACGCCCGCGGCCTCGGCCTTGAGATTCGTTTTGCCGATGTCATCAACATAACCGTCGAGAACGAGGTCAAGGTCATAAAGACCTCCGAAGGCGAGATACGGACGAAAGCAATCATCATCGCCACTGGCGCGAAGCCTAAAAGGCTCGGCGTGCCTGGCGAAAAGGAACTTACCGGCAAGGGCGTATCCTACTGCGCCACATGCGACGGGCCATTTTTCAGGAACCTGAAGGTCATGGTCGTGGGCGGAGGGGATACCGCCGTAAAAGAAGCCGTATACCTCTCGAGGATTGCCGCGAAGGTCTATATCGTCCATAGAAGGGATAAGTTCAGGGCCGAGAAGATGCACCAGGAAAAGCTGGAGGCCACGGAGAACATCGAGAGAATAACCTGCCATGTATTAAAAGAGATAAAATCCGAGAACAACCTCGTTAAATCGGTCGTGCTCCAGGACCTGAAGACCTGCGAGACGAGGGAGATAGAGACCGAAGGCGTTTTCATATTCGTTGGCATAAACCCCACAACCGACCTTGCCGATGTCGACAAGACCGATGGCGGCTTCATAAAGACCGCCCCTGATATGTCTACCAGCGTCCCCGGCATATTCGCTGCCGGAGACTGCCGCAATACGCCTCTTCTTCAGGTCGCGACGGCGGTCGGTGACGGCGCCATAGCGGCTGGTTCAGCCATAGACTATGTAGAGGAGTTCGAGGCCATAGTAAAAAAAGTGTGAGGTCCTTTTCCGCTTGCCCGTTCATGGCGGCCCTTTCAGGGCCGCCGTTGTAGTCTCCAGCGGCAACGGCTCTTATGCTCCATCAGGCCAACTGCAACCACCTCCGCAAAATAAAGCAGCTCGAAGCGCGGCAATAATGACACGCTTTTGAGTTTGCCTGCGATATTCCAAAAGAGCCGCTTTCATGTTATCCTGCTTGAACGAGGACAATCAGATGGTTGAACAGACAATTAAATGCCCTTCCTGCGGCAGCGATATCCCCCTTACAGAAGCCCTTTCCGGCCAGATAAAAGAGGGGCTCAGGTCAGAGTACGAACTCAAGGCAAAGCAGCAGGAACTTGAGCTGAGGAAGCGTGAAGAGGAGATTAAAAAACGCGCTTCCGAATTGGAAGTGTCGAAGAAGTCCGTCGATGAGATGGTGGCGAGGAAGCTCGCCACCGAACGGGTAAGGTTTTCAGAGGAAGCCAGAAAAAAGGCTTTGGAGCAGGTCGATACCGAACTCAGGGATTTGAGGGAGGAGAGGGCCAGCAAGGAAAAGCTCCTCGACGAGTCCAGAAAAAAGGAACTCGAGCTGCTGCGCAGGAACAGGCAGATCGAGGAAGAAAAAAAGGCGCTGGAGATCGAGTCCGCCAGAAAGCTCGACGCCGAGAGAGAGAAGATAAAGCAGTCCGCTCTTGAGATGTTTTCGGAAGAGCACAGGCTCCGCGACCTTGAGAAAGATAAAAAAATAGCGGACATGCTCCGGAATATAGAAGAGCTTAAGCGCCGTGGCGAGCAGGGCTCACAGCAGAACCAGGGCGAGGTATTGGAGCTTGACCTTGAGGCCATGCTCAGGGCCAGGTTCCCGGTGGATGTGATAGAGCCGGTCGCCAAGGGCGTGCGCGGGGCTGACATCATCCAGAGGGTCTACGCGAGGGCAGGCCAGCTGTGCGGCTCTATCGCGTGGGAGTCCAAACGGACAAAGGCCTGGAACGACGAGTGGGTGACAAAGCTCAAGGACGACCAGCGGGAGATGAAGGCTGAGCTCGCGGTCATAGTCACCGAGGCGCTGCCAAAGGGCATTACGGCCTTTGGCCAGATGGACGGCGTATGGATTACCACGGTTGCGCTTGCGGGGTGCGTAGCCGATACTCTACGGGAAAACCTTACGCAGGTATCTCTTGCCAGGCTTTCAGCGGTAGGCAAGAACGAGAAGATGGAGGCCATCTACAACTACCTTTCAGGCCCCGAGTTCAGGCAGAGGGTCGAGGGCATAGTAGAGGCGTTCAGGGCCATGAGAGAGGACCTCGAGGCCGAAAAAAGGGCCATGATGAGGATATGGGCCAAGAGGGAAAAACAGATAGAGCGCGTCACGACGAACACGACCGGCATGTACGGCGACATGCAGGGCATCATCGGCTCGACACTGCCTGAGATAAAGCTCCTCGAGCTCGCCGCTGGAGACGACGGAGAATTCACGGACTGAAGCGCCGTAAAGAAAAGGATAAATCAAGATGGGAACAATAATTACGATAGCGATCATTTCATTCGGCATGGGCCTCCTGCCGGCGTTCATGGCTTCGCAAAAGGGACGCAGGTTCGTTGTATGGTGGGTTTACGGCGCCCTCCTGTTTCCGGTAGCCATTATCCACGCGCTCTTCATAGGGGCCAGTTTCAAGAGGGGCACGAAGAACTGCGGCTACTGCAGGATGGCCGTGAGCGTGAACGCTACCCATTGCCCCAGGTGCGGGTATGAATTCATAGGCAACTGATGTCCGGACAAAGCCCCGCTCTCGAAAAAAGCGTACTCGAAGGCTGGAGGGCGCGCCTCCATACTATAATCTACGAGACCGACACGCCCGCGGGCAGGTTTTTCGACGCCTCGCTTATTGCCGCGATCGTCATTAGCGTGATCCTCATCATGCTCGACAGCGTCTCGTGGATAAACGAGGGCTACGGTCGAGTCATTTACGCCGCGGAGTGGTTCTTCACTATATTCTTCACCATCGAATACGCCTTGAGGCTCGCCTGCGTCGCAAGGCCCGCCAGATACGCCACGAGCTTTTTCGGCATCGTGGACCTCATGGCCATAATCCCGACCTTCCTTGACCTTCTCATTCCCGGCGGCAGGTACCTCCTCGTCATAAGGGTTTTAAGGGTGCTGCGCATCTTCCGCACATTCAAGCTCTTCGAGTACATGAACGAGGGCATGTTCATAGTGCAGGCCATGAAGGCGAGCAGGAAGAAGATTTCGGTCTTTCTCCTGGCCGTTCTCACGCTCGTCGTCGTGCTTGGCTCGCTCATGTACCTCATAGAAGGAGCCGAAAACGGCTTTACCAGCATTCCGAGGAGCATCTACTGGGCCATAGTCACCATGACGACCGTCGGCTACGGCGATGTGGCCCCGAAGACCACTCTTGGCATGGGGCTCGCGGCAGTCGTGATGATACTCGGCTACGCCATACTCGCCGTCCCGACAGGCATCGTGACCGTCGAGATGGTCCACGCGTCCGCGCAGAAAAGTTCTCAGGCTTGCCCGTCCTGCTGCGGTGAAGGCCACGATATCGACGCCGTATTCTGCAAGCGCTGCGGCGGA
>Ga0209342_10002042_pt1 | contig 22093 bp, 21 predicted proteins | sample RifCSP16_2_FD_184023 | JGI IMG/M metagenome (GOLD analysis project Ga0209342, IMG submission 184023) | Soil microbial communities from Rifle, Colorado - Rifle CSP2_sed 16_2 (SPAdes) (version 2) | ecosystem: Environmental > Terrestrial > Deep subsurface > Rock core/Sediment | place: Rifle... | reverse complement strand
ACCGTCTTTGACGCCGCCACGGAGACTGTGAAGCAGGGCGGCACGCGGCGCGGCGCAAACATGGGCATCCTTCAGGTCGACCATCCCGACATCCTCGATTTTGTCACCTGCAAACAGCAGAACGACAGGCTGAACAACTTCAATATATCCGTAGCGATAACCGACCCGTTCATGGAGGCCGTCGAAAAGGACGGCGAGTACGAGCTGGTCTCTCCGCGCACGAGGGCCGTCGTGCGCAGGCTCAAGGCGCGCAAGGTCTTCGACACGATCGTGAACATGGCGTGGAAGAACGGCGATCCCGGCATCATCTTCCTTGACCGCATCAACCAGTACAACCCCACGCCGCACGTGGGCAGGGTGGAATCCACCAATCCCTGCGGTGAGCAGCCTCTTCTCCCGTATGAGTCGTGCAACCTCGCTTCGATCAACCTTGCCAGGATGCTTTCGACGGACGGAGGGGCATCGATCGACTACGACCGGCTCCGGAAGACGGTGAGGCGGGCGGTCCACTTTCTCGACAATGTGATCGACGTGAACAGGTATCCGATCGAAAAGATCGCCGAGAACACCCGCGCCAACAGGAAGATCGGGCTCGGGGTCATGGGTTTTGCCGATATGCTCCTCCAGATGGGCATTCCCTACAACTCCGAGGCGGCGGTGAAGACGGGAGAGTCCGTGATGAAGCTCATCACCGACGAGGGCAGGAAGATGAGCGAGGAGCTCGCAGAGGAGCGCGGCCCGTTCCCGAATTTCGCGGGGAGCATCTACGATCGGCCGGGCAAAGCCCCGGTCCGGAACGCCACGGTGACGACGATCGCGCCCACCGGGACGCTTTCCATCATCGCCGGGTGCTCGAGCGGCATCGAACCGCTCTTTGCCCTCACCTTTATGCGCAAGGTCCTCGACGGGGCCGAGCTGTTCGAGGTGAACCCCCACTTTGAAAAGGTCGCGAAAGAGCGCGGTTTCTCTTCCGATTCCCTCACAAAGCAGATCGCCGAGCACGGCGGGTGCACCGGCATTCCCGAGGTTCCCGAGGACGTGCAGCGCGTATTCGTGACATCGCACGACATCTCGCCGGAGTGGCACATCCGCATGCAGGCCGCGTTCCAAAAGTATACGGACAACGCGGTATCAAAGACCGTGAACTTCCCGCATAGCGCCACGAAGGACGATGTGTCGAAGGTGTATGCGCTGGCGCACAAGCTCGGCTGCAAAGGGGTGACCATTTACCGGGACGGCTCGCGCGACGAGCAGGTGCTCTCCACCGGCGCCACGGAAAAAGCGCGCAAGGCGGCCGCGCGCGGCGCGGTCACGGTGGCGTCGGCCTCGCCCGAGCTGGCCGAGGAAAAGAAGCCCCGCAACCGGCCGGTCTTCACGCAGGGCGTCACCCAGAAGATCCCCACGGGCTGCGGCAATCTCTATATTACCATCAACGAAGATGAGGCGGGTATCTGCGAGGTTTTCTCCACCATGGGCAAGTCCGGCGGGTGCGCCGCGAGCCAGTCCGAAGCGGTGAGCCGCATGGTCTCTCTCGCGCTCCGTTCCGGCGTCTCGATCGACGCCATCATCAAACAGGTGAAGGGCATCCGCTGCCCGTCTCCGGCATGGGGCGAGGGCGGGTCCATCCTGTCCTGCCCGGATGCGATCGGCCGCGCTCTCGAGCGGTACAACAAGGACGGAATGGGGAGCCGGCATCATCACCACCCGTCCCGTGCGGCAGAGACAGCGCAGGTATTGCCAGCTTCCACGGCTGGAGACTGCGCGAAAGGCGGCAGCAAGAACCACCTCGGCCTCTGTCCGGAATGCCCGGATTGCGGCGGGCTGCTCGAGTTCGGAGAGGGCTGTGCCTTCTGCCGTGGCTGCGGTTTTTCCAAATGCGGATAAAGGAAAAACATGGTCGGCTGGTCCGTCGGGCAGATGACCGTAATCAGGCCGGGAGGGGCGTTCCCTTCCGGTTTTTTTGTATTTTTTGGAGCGAGTCCCGCGAAAGCGGGATTGCCTTGGTCCAATGACAGTAACGTATTATAATTAAAGGAGATTATCATGAACCTCGACGAAGTGATCATGGAACTGTACCGGCTTGCCGAGACCAGAGAGTGGCAGGGATCGAAAACCGAGGAAGCCCTTTTGGTCGCGATCGAAGGCATGGAGCAGATATGGTCTCTCCGGCTGGCAGATAAGAGGAGAAGCGTAAAGACGAACCTGTTAAAGAAGCAGACGAGGGTGTGGTCGTAACCGGAATTTTTATAAAAAAACTTGACATTTGCTTGATATGATTCTACATTTACACATAAGGAAGCAATTTTAAAATAAGTTCAACGCGAGAGCGGGCCTTCATTGTACGCCAGCGTCGCACTCCTCGCTGTTTATTTCAATAATCCCGCATCAGCGGATTATTCAAGTTTAAAGGAGGGTAATCTGTATGGATATGGAACGGGTAGTGCAGTATGAGTGCAAGGTGTGCGGCAGGAAGATAGACGTTACGAGGAGCGGCGGTGTGTATGAGGAGCCGGTGTTCTGCTGCGGCGTCGAGGCGTCCGAAGCCAGCGCCCAGCAAGAACTGGAGTCCATTTTTTCGACAGGAGCGTTTGCCGTAAAAAAGAAACCGGCCGGGAAGAAGGCCAAGAAAAAAGCAAAGAAAAAAGCCGTGAAAAAGAAGGCCGCGAAAAAGGCCAAAAAAAAGCCGGCCAAGAAAAAAGCGAAGAAAAAAGCGGTAAAGAAAAAAGCCGGAAAGAAGAAAACGGCAAAGAAGAAAAAAAAGGCCGCCAAGAAGAGAAAGAAGAGATAAAAAGTCCTCTGACCATAGTGTTTCAAGAAAGCCTCCGGACATCAGTACGGGGGCTTTCTTATTGTTCAAAAGACAAAAATATTGACTTTCTCGTCTGCAGGTTATAATGTGAAAACAATGGAAAAGAGGGGTCAAATGCTGGAGCGCCGTATTCGGCGGTTTGTCGGCCGCGCCATCGGAGACTTCGGGCTCATCGAGAACAGCGATCGCATCCTGGTCGCCCTTTCGGGCGGCAAGGACAGCTGGACCCTGCTGCATGTTCTGGAGCGCCTCAGACAAAGGGCGCCGGTGGGTTTTTCCCTTGCAGCAGTGACCGTGCATCCGGGGTTCCCCGGGTTCAGAATTGACGGGATCGGATCCTATCTCCGGGAGAAGGGGTTTGAGCATCATGTCGTCTGCGCCCCGATCCATAAGATGATACTGGAACAGCTCGGGCCGGGCGATTCCCCCTGTTCCCTCTGCTCGCGGATCCGGCGCGGTGTATTGTACACGCGGGCAGCGGAACTGGGCTGCACGAAGATCGCCCTTGGTCATCACCGCGACGACTTCATCGAGACGCTGCTGCTCAATCAATTCTATAACGGCAAGATCAAGGCGATGTCCCCCCTGCTCCGGGCTGATGACGGAAGAAATATCGTGATCCGGCCGCTCGTGTATGTGCCGGAGGACGATATCGTCCGCTATGCGTCTCTGGCGGGTTTTCCGGTCACCTGCTGTGCCTGCCCTTCGTGCGGCGACCCGGACAGGAAGAGGGTGAAGATCAAGAAGCTTCTGGCTGATCTTGAACGTGAACAGCCGGGGATCAAGGCGAGCCTGCTCGCGGCGCTCGCGGATGTTGAACAGCGGCATCTGCTCGTGAAAATGAAGAATGACGTTCCTGAAATGGTTTGACATCCCGTGCTTCCCTGGCATATAATCACCCGTATGAAGGCTGGTCAGGTTCAAGTCTTCCTACCGAGGAGGTGCTGATGACCGAAAAGAAAAGGCTTGGAGATGTCCTGAAAGAGGCTGGTCTCATAGACGAGTCTCAGCTCCAGGCTGCCCTTGTCCATAAGCGCAACTGGGGCGGCAAGATAGGGGCCATCCTTGTCGAGATGGGCTTTATCAAGGAGATAGATGTTGCCAAGGCGATATCGGAAACGCTGCACATCCCCTATGTAAGCCTGTTCCAGCCGGAGATCCCCGAGAGCATCGTTAAACTCATCAAGCCCGACATAGCAAAGAAGTACAATATCATGCCGGCCAAGAAAGACGGCGGGACGCTCATGGTCGCCATGGCGGACCCCCTGGACATCAAGTCGATCGATGAGATCCGGTTCGTCACCGGGCTCACGATAAAACCCGCGCTGGCCATGGAGTCTGAGATCAAGGACGCCATCAGAAAATACTATGACCATGAACCGGTGACCCACCGAGACAACTCGGAACTTCTGGACAAGATCAAGTCGTCTTTCAAAGAAAAGGGCATGGAGATCGTCCGTGAAAGCGGCGATATGAAGGAAGGGGTTGAGTGGAAAGCGCCTGCACAGCCGGAACCGGCGCCCTTGACCGACAGGCTCCGGCTTGACGCGCTCATCAGCCTCTTGATCGAAAAGGGCCTGATCTCGCGTGACGAGCTCGGCAAGATAATTGAACAAAAGAAGATGGGGTTGTAAAAAGATTCAGGATGCATGATAATCTGCAGAAAACAGAAAGGGAGTTAAACGGGGCATGAGGAAAGTCATACTGTTCGTGATATTGATAACAGCGGCGTGCGGGGCAGGCGGTCGCGCGGTCCCGGCCCAGGAACCGAAAGGCCCGCGGATAGAGGTCAAAGAAGAGCGTTACAATGCGGGGAAGGTCGTCCAGGGCGAACAGGTCGTCCATGTGTTTGATATCCGGAACGCGGGGGACGGGGTCCTGGAGATCCAAAAGGTCCAGACCTCCTGAGGCTGCTCGGCAGCGCTGGTTAGTTCTAACCGGCTGGAACCAGGGGCGACCGGACAGGTGCGATTTACGGTGGATACCGCCGGCAGGTCCGGTCATCTTGTCAAGTACGCGACCATCTATTCCAACGACCGGGTAACGCCTTCGCGCCCCCTTTCCATAACTCTTGAGATCGTGCCGAAGGGGCCGTGAGGAGCGGGGGGCATGGTCTCTCCGGGCAGAAGCCGGACGGGACTATTTTCTTGACAATTTTCCGCAGTTTGTGTTACTGTCATACTGATTGTTAGTCTGAAATATTCCGAGCGAGGCAGCAAGACGGTGAAACAGCATAGACATCCGCAATATCCCAGCGACATGCCAACCCCGGGCATAGGTCCCGTTCCGGCGGGACTGCTCCTTCATGTTGACTAAGTATCGTTGCGTTTCAGCCGCGTGCTTCTCTTAAATAAATAAATCAAACAAACGTCAGCGACCATTATTTTTTACGGAGGATACGTATGCAGAAAAAATATCTCCTTGCTCCAGGCCCCACGCCCGTGCCCCCGGAGGCGCTCCTGGCCATGGCCATGCCGATCATTCATCACCGGGCGCCGGACTTTGTGCCGGTGCTCGATTCGGCCAAGAAGGGCCTGCAGTGGCTGTACCAGACAAAGAACGACGTGCTGATCCTGTGCTCCACCGGCACCGGCGGGATGGTGGGCTCGGTCACCAACTTTCTGAGCCCCGGCGATGAGGTGCTGGTGATCAACGGCGGCAAGTTCGGTGAACGCTGGACCAAGATCTGTCAGGCGTACGGCATGAAGGTGGAGGAACTTATCGTTGAATGGGGGTATGCCGCCAGGGCGGACCTGGTCGAGGCCGCTCTCAAAAAGAACCCGAAGATCAAGGCCGTGTTCGTCCAGGCGAACGAGACATCCACCGGGGTGTACCACGACGTCAAGTCGATCGCCGCGGTGGTCAAAAAGACCGACGCGCTCTTTGTTGTTGACGCGATCTCGGCGCTCGTGGCGCATGATATCAGGACCGACGAGTGGGGCATCGATGTTATGATCGGCGGCTCCCAGAAGGGCGTGATGCTGCCGCCCGGGCTCGCCTTTGTGTCCGTGAGCGACAAGGCGTGGAAGATGGCCGACACGGCCAAAACACCGAAGTTCTATTTTAATTTCAAAAAGGAGCGTGAGAACCTGTCCAAGAACCAGACGAACTTCACTTCCGCGGTGACGCTCATCATCGGCTTGAACTCCTGCATCAAAATGCTCCAGGATGAGGGGCTTGAGAACGTGCTCAAGCGCCATGATAGGCTCGCGAGAGCGACCCGCGCGGCGGCAACGGCGCTCGGGCTCAGGCTCTTCCCCAAGGAAAGTCCGAGCAATGCGCTCACGGCCATCGAGGCCCCGGCAGGCGTGGACGGCCAGGCGATCTATAAGGACCTGCGCGTGAAATACGGGATCACCGGCGCGGGCGGCCAGGACAAGCTTAAGGGCAAGATCTTCCGCATCGCGCACCTGGGATACGCGGACACGTTCGATGTCATCACCGCGGTCGCCGGGATCGAGATGGTCCTGAAGGGCCTGGGCCACCCGGTGAAGCTCGGCACGGGCGTGGGAGCGGCGCAGGAAATATTGATGAAGTAACGACAGGCGATTCACCGCAGAGGACGCGGCGAATCTTGTTCTTAGTTCATAGCTCTTAGCAATCGCCATCAGCTATGAGCTGTCTTAAATTGGAGGCTACATGAAGGTCCTGATCAGCGACAACCTCTCCGCCACCGGAGTCGCGATACTCAAGAAGGCCGGGCTCGAGGTGGACGCCCGGAGCAAGACGACCGTGGAAGAGATCGAGAAGATCATCGGCGAATACGATGCGCTTATCATCCGCTCGGCAACGAAGGTCACCGCGGGGCTGCTCGAAAAGGCCGCGAAGCTCAAGGTCGTGGGCCGCGCGGGCAGCGGTCTCGACAACGTGGACATTCCCGCCGCCACCAAGAAGGGCGTGGTGGTGATGAACACGCCGGGCGGCAATACGGTGACCACGGCCGAGCATACCGTCGGCATGATCTTCGCCTGTGCCCGGATGATCCCGCAGGCATATTCCTCGCTCAAGGCGGGCAAGTGGGAAAAGAAAAAGTTCGAGGGCGTGGAGCTCTTTGACAAGACGCTCGGCATTGTCGGCCTCGGCGCCATCGGCGGCGTGGTCGCGAACCGGGCGATCGGGCTCGGCATGAAGATCCTGGCCTATGATCCGTTCATCTCGCAGGAAAAGGCAAAGAGCATGGGCATCGAGTTGGCGGATCTGCCGACGATCTACCGACGGTCCGATTTCATCACCGTCCATACGCCCAAGACCAAGGAAACGGCAAATCTTATCAATAAGGACACCATCGCGCAGATGAAGGACGGCGTGCGCATCATCAACTGCGCGCGCGGCGGCATTGTGAACGAACAGGACCTCTATGAGGCGCTGAAGAGCGGCAAGGTCGGGGCCGCGGCCTTCGACGTGTTCGAGAAGGAACCGCCGGAGAACCATCCGCTCCTGTCTCTCGACAACTTCATTGCAACGCCCCACCTCGGCGCGTCCACCCGGGAGGCGCAGGAAAACGTTGCCGTTGCCGTTGCCGAGCAGGTCGTGGACTATCTCATCGCCGGGACCGTGCGGAACGCGGTGAATGTGCCGTCCGTGCCCGCGGACCAGCTCCCGACGCTCTCCCCGTACATCAATCTCGCGGAGCGCATGGGCTTGTTCCAATCGCAGGTGTTCGAGGGCGGGCTCACGCAGGTAGCGGTGGAGTACAGCGGCGAGGTTTCAAACCTTAAACTCGAACCGATCACCCTGGCCGCCCTGAAGGGCCTTTTGACGCCTGTCCTGAACGAGAACGTGAACTACGTGAACGCGCCCCTTATTGCCAAGGACCGCGGCATCGAGATCAAGGTCTCGAAGACCAGCGGCGGCACGGAATATACCAGTCTCATCACCATCAGGATCAAGGCGGACGGAAAGGACCTGTCCGTGTCCGGTACGCTCAACAGCAGGAAAGAGCCGCGCATCGTCCAGGTGGACAACTTCCCGATGGAGGCCGTGCCCGAGGGCGACATGCTCGTGCTCATGAACAACGACAAGCCCGGCGTCATCGGAAGCCTCGGCACGCTCCTGGGCCAGAACGGGATCAATATCGCGCGCATGCAGTTCGGCCGCGAGATGCAGGGCGGCAGGGCCATGTCGGTGGTGAGCATCGACAGCCCGGCGTCCGACGAGGTCATGGCGAAGATCAAAAAGCTTCAGAACGTGCTATCGGTGAAGCAGATCAGGATATGAGTTCAAAAGTCAAATTTCAAAATGTAAATTGCAAAATGGTGGTATGGCCTTTGGCCATGATTTTATATTCCTTCATTTTGCCTTTTGCATTTTGCACTCTGCATTTTGCATTCTTGAAGGAGTTCATATGCCAGTCTTAGTCGTAGTCGGTTCCCAGTGGGGCGATGAAGGGAAGGGAAAGATCATTGATCTGCTGACCGAGCGGGCTGATATCGTCGCGCGCTACCAGGGCGGCCACAACGCGGGCCATACGGTCGTCGTCGGCAAAGACGAATTCATCCTGCACCTTATCCCTTCGGGCATACTCCACAAGGGCAAACAGTGCGTCATCGGGAACGGCGTGGTCATAGACCCCGCGGCCCTCATCGAAGAAATGGACGGGCTCGCTACGCGCGGCATAAACGTCGATAAAAACCTTCTTATCAGCAAAAATGCCCATCTTATCCTGCCCTATCACAAGGCGCTTGATGTCGCGAGCGAGACATTGAAGGGAAATAAAAAGATCGGCACCACGGGCAGGGGCATCGGCCCGGCGTATGCCGACAAGGTTTCGCGCAGGGGCATCAGGATGGCGGACCTCGTTGACCCCGCGGTCTTTCGCGCGAAGCTCTCCGAGAACGTCGGCGAAGCGAACTTCCTCCTCGGGCGTTTTTACAACGCGCCGCTGGTGAGCGGGGACCAGGTGTTCGACGAGTATATGAAGTATGCCGATCGTCTCAGGAAGCATATCGTCGATACGACGCTTGTCCTCAACCAGGCTATCGGGAAAGGCAAGAAGGTGCTTGCCGAGGGCGCGCAGGGCACGCATCTTGATGTAGACCACGGGACCTACCCATATGTGACGTCGTCCAACGCCACCGCCGGCGGAGCCTGTACCGGGCTCGGCATCGGCCCGAACAGGGTAACCGAGATCATGGGCATCGTGAAGGCGTACACCACACGCGTGGGGAGCGGACCATTTCCCACGGAGCAGGACAACGAGGTAGGGAAACACCTCAGGGACTGTGGCAAGGAGTACGGGGCCACGACCGGCAGGCCCAGGCGGTGCGGCTGGGCCGACACCCTGGTCATACGGCACGCCGCGCGGGTGAACGGCCTGACGAGCGTCGCCATCACGAAGCTGGATGTCATGGACGCGCTCGACGAGATCAAGATCTGCGTCGGGTACGAGTATCAGGGCACGGTCTACGACGAGATGCCGTCGGAGCTCTCCATCCTGGAGGGATGCACGCCGAAGTATATCACCATGCCGGGATGGAAACAGTCCACGGTCGGCATCAAGCGGTATGGCGACCTGCCGAAAAAGGCGAGGAACTATATTGAGAAGGTCTGCAAACTGACGGGCGTAAAGCCGGCGATCGTTTCCACGGGTCCGCGGAGGGACGAGACGATCATTCTCGAGCAGCCGTTCAAGCGCGTTCTCAGGAAAGCGAAGACGCGTGCGAAGAGATCACGGTAAACTATTTATATTGACAAGCATAAGTCATGTTTGCTAATATGCAAGGCTCTTGAAAAAGAGGTTGTCGGGCCGATAGCTCAGTTGGTAGAGCACCGCCCTTTTAAGGCGGGTGTCCTGGGTTCGAGTCCCAGTCGGCTCACCAAATAAAAACAGAAGACAGAAGTCAGAAAACAGAAGTCAGACTGAAGGTCAGGAGCGAAAATCGGGTGCGTCTCTTGCCATAGTCTGTCATCTGTCCTCTGTCGTCTCATAGTCTGAAGTTCCGTCCCCATCGTCTAGTCTGGCCCAGGACACCGCCCTTTCACGGCGATAACGGGGGTTCAAATCCCCCTGGGGACGCCAAATAATCAAAGAGTTACGGCGATTGTCGTAGCTCTTTTTCATTTGACTGTGCTAAATTTGCGATAGTTTTGCCGCAGCTTTTTGCCCTGCTTGTTTTCCTCTGTCGATCATGGTATGATTATCGCAATGGTTGATCTTGTGGCCGTGTGGGCTGTATCGTTAGAGAATGCTGCCTTCTGTTCATGTATTGAAGACTCATTCGGGAACGCGGTATATGAAATATGTTGTGAAAGGAGTATACGATGGTATTCACGGTAACGAGCAAAATAGTAAAGGGAATGATTCGCCTTCCCAAAAAGGTCAAGATTCCTGAAGGCACCAAGGTTATCGTCAAAATCGAACCCGCATTGAAGTCTGCTGAAAAGCGGAAGATCATATCGTCGCTCTGCGGCGCGTGGTCTGACGACGCCACTATCGCGCCGATCTTTGAGGAGATTGAGAATGAGCGGCATCAATATCACGGCAGAGAGGTCCGCTTTGCATGATTCTCCTGGACACGAATGTCGTCATAGCGTTTTTGAACGGGAATAAGTCGGTAGCGGAGCGGATCGCGGACAACATCGATAAATCGCGCTGAGCGCTCTGGTCGTTGCAGAGTTGAATTACGGGGCGAAGGCGTCCCAAAATGCTTCGCACAATCTTGACAAGTTGACCAGATTGCTGGATGCGGTTCAAACCGTTCCATTCGACCTTGAGTGCGCGGATGCGTTCGGCTCCATCAAAAGCAGACTGCGAAGCATCGGCAAACCCACCGGAGAGGTTGACGCTCTTATCGCGGCAGCGGCGATCGCGCACAGAGCCGTACTGATCACCGGCAACAAAAGGCATTTTGAACATATCGAAGGCCTTCGCATTGAAACATGGCCGTTGTCCTGAATTGCCTCACGTCGTCTTCCGTCTACCCCTCCCCTCAAGCCATACTCATCGCATTCGTGCCCGCATTTGATTAGAACAACCCATGTCTGATAAAAAATCACTTCCGCAAGCCATAGCAAGAGAAAAAGCGCTTCTTTCCCGGCTGGATAAGGAACAAGAAGTTGATCGACGTGAGCGATACGCCCGAGGCGAAAGAGGCGGGCTTCAAGGCTCCGGTGTGCATTACCGTGGGCGTGCATGCGCTCGTTCAGGTGCCGGAGTCTCTCAGCGGGCGGCAGGACTACAGCGGGCGGTTAAGGGACACACTGTTCCTGGCTGCAGCGGCTTTCAAACTGGCAGGGGAGAAGAACCTTGTTCCGTTCGAGGTGATCTATCAGACCGACCCACGTCGGTCTGCTACGGTCACGCTCTGGCTGTGCTTTTCGGAGTATGAGGGATTCATGGTCTTGCTGCCGGAAGAGTATTGATTGAGCCAATTCCGATAAGAGCCCCGGACGTCCGGGGCTCTTAGACTTATACTCGACGCTCGCCTGAAGGTGACAAAAAAATCCCAAATGATAATCGTGGTATTATTTCATCCTGTCGGTGCAATCACCGTTGAAAAACGCCGCAGGTTGTTATCGCGGTTACAAAGAACCATTAGACAGGAATAGATGTCCGGCAGGGAACAACGGCAGGTGTCAGGGGGTCGGCGTTTTTCCGGCTGTCCTGTATCCCCACCTTGCCGATGTCATGGAGCGCACTTGCAAAGGTTATCCGCTCTATGAAAATATGAAAGCCATTTTTCCCGCCTCCTGAACCCTCTTCCACTTTTTTGTTATATTCTGCATTCCTTCCCCTTGACAAACCAGCCCGAGGTGTTATTCTTAAGCTTGTCGGATCACTTTGGTGTGATAAATCATGAGAAACGCCCCTGTCCGTAAAATACTTGTCGCTGACGATGATGAGTTCAGCCTGAAACTCATGGGGAAACTGCTCGCCCACGTGGGGTACACTGTGTCGATGGCCCGCGACGGAGCGCAGGCACTGGATCTGCTCGCGCGCGAACAGTTCACGCTTCTCATAACCGATGTCAATATGCCGAGGATGGACGGCCTGCGCCTTCTTGAAGAAGTGAAGAAGAAGTATCATATTCCGGCCATCGTGATTACGGCGAGCGATATCGACTCGGGCACGCAGCGGAGGTCCTATTCCTTGGGCGCACTGAGGTTCATCATCAAACCCGTGGATCGGGATGAATTACTGAATGCCGTCGAGGAAATTCTCGGAAAGGAGTCGAAGACACACTATGGACAGGGAGATTCGCAGCGTCCTTGCGGTTGACAACAGCGCTTCCATGATCTTCTATCTCGGTACGCTTCTCACGAGGCTGGACTACAAGGTCATCTCGGCGCGGAGCGCGGAAGAGGCGCTCCAGATGATGGAGACCGCGGTCCCCTCACTCGTCCTCACGGAGATATCTTTGCCCCACATGAACGGCATCAACCTGCTCAAGCGGATACAGGAAACCCCGCGCCTGAAAGAGGTCCCCGTCATCATTCTCACCTATGAGAGCGATCCGGCGTTGAAAGATACCTGTCTGCGCGCCGGCTGCACGGCGTTCATCAGCAAGCCCATTGAACCGGATGTGCTTTACCGGGCCATGCAGGCCGCGACTGAATCCGTGCCCCGGCAGAACATTCGTCTCGCCACCTCGTTCAAAGTGATCGTCGGCGGGCAGGCGGTGCTCGGGGGAGAGGCGAGGACCGAATATGCGACCGCCCTCTCCGAAGGCGGTGTCTATATCAGGACGCTCTACCCGCTGTCGGTAAACACACTGATCCCTCTTACCCTGTTCATTAAGGACCGTGAGATGAAGGCGAAGGCGGTTGTCCTGTACAGCTATGCCATGGGGCAGGGGCCGTTCAAGGAACCGGGGATGGGCATGAAGTTCGTGGAGATCGCGGAAGCGGACAGGCTTTTTATACGGAATTTCATCAAGGAACAGCTCACGGCTGATATTACAGCGCAAGCAGAGGGATAGAGTTTGAAATCCGAGGGGGAGGGACGCGGGAAGAGGGACGAGAGAGGCAACTGACTAACAACTCTTCCGTCCTCCATCCTCTGTCATCCATCAGGCATTTATGGCGACCTGTCTGAGCGGTTCCGGGTCGTCTTTTTCTTTTTGGACCTGGTCTTTTTGTGCACCGTTGTTTCCGACTCTTTTTTCTGCTCAGCCGGCGGGGCAATGGTCTTCGGCGGCGCGGCAGCAGGCTGGGGCGCGATCGGGAGCGTAGCAGGCGGTGAAGCGGCCTGCTGCCCCGACTTCCAGAAAGAGTAGACGGCCGCGCCAATGGCCAGGATGAGAACGATGCCGGCCGCGACAAGGAGCCTTTTGAGCAGGCGCCCCGCAGGCACCTTGGTGATCACCATGGTCTCGTTCTCCGGCGGCGCCGCGAAGACCTTTACCTCAACGAGGTAGTCCGAGATCCTCTTGAGCGAAGCGGATTTGTTCGTGGTGCCGATGAGCCGTTTGCCAAGCGCCCGGGCAAGATCAAGCACCGACTGATAGCGTTTGGCCGTTTTTTTCTTGAGACACTTTTTGATGACCCGCTGAAGCCTGCGGGGGATGTCGCTGTTGAGCCGGCGCGGCGGCAGGAACCGGTCCTTCAGGATCTTGGCCGTCACGGAATGCGTTTCTTCGTCCTGAAACGGCTTTATCCCCGTGAACATCTCATAGAGCACAATGCCGAGCGAAAAAATGTCCGACTGACTATCCAGTGACTGCCCGAGGATCTGCTCGGGAGACATATAGGCGGGGGTCCCCAGAAACGTGCCGGGCAGGGTAAGGGTCTGGAGTTTTTTGGTATGGGCGATGCCGAAGTCCATGAGCTTCACTTCGCCGTTGCGCTTGACCATGATATTGCTCGGCTTGATATCGCGGTGGATGAGCCCGCGCATGTGCGCGTAGTCCAGGGCGCTGCAGACCTGGATGGCGATCATGATCCCGACGTCCACCGGCACGGACCCGGTCTTCTCGATGATATCGGCGAGGTCCGTACCGTCCACGTATTCCATCACGATGCAGAAGTCCGGTTTTTTCCAGTAATCGTAGATGTGGACGATGTTTTCGTGCTGGAACGAGGCCGACATCTTCGCCTCGCGCTCAAAGCGCTGGACGATCTGCTCATCGGTGTGGTAGGCCTTTTTGAGCTCCTTGATGGCGACGGGCCGGTCGAGCGTTTTCTGGATCGCCTTGTAAATGGTCGCCATGCCGCCGGTGCCGAGCTCGGACAGTATCTGGTATTCATCTTTGATCTGTTTCAGCATATCACGTGAACTCCGTGAGGGAACAAAGTTCTTTAAATACTTTGAAATGACGAAAAGCAGTAATGATTTACCGCCACTACGAACTGTTTCTTCAATGGCATTACCCGATCTCGAGAATTTTAAACACCACCGCGGTGATATTGTCCACACCGCCCTGTTCGTTCGCGCGACGGATGAGGCTCTCTGTGGCCGCCGCTGGAGCACTTTCCGCGAGGATCGCGCAGATCTCGCTGTCATCGACCATTTCCGTCAGCCCGTCGGTACAGAGGAGGATCGTATCGTTCTCTTTTACCGCGATCGTAGCGTGGTCGACGGATACTTCCCGATCGATGCCGACGGCCCGCGTGATGATATGTCGATAGGTGCTTATCTTCGCCTGTTCGGCGGTCAGTTTGCCGGCGCGGATCTGTTCCGCCACGAACGAGTGGTCGTTCGTGATCTGGTCGCACTGTCCCTCCCGCAGAAGGTAGGCGCGGCTGTCGCCGACATGGGCGATGAAAGCGGTCCCGTGGCAGAGGAGAACGGCCGTTATCGTTGTTCCCATGCCTGTCAGGGCCGGGTTGATCGACGCGGCCTGAAGGATCTTCTGGTTCGACTGGGTGATAGCATAGCGGAGGGCGGAGATCCTCGGTTCAACATCGAGGGAGAGGCTGAACGGCGGGGTGGTGTCCTTTCCCTTGAGGAGACCGGGCAGTACTTCTCTGAGCGTGTCCATCGCCATGCGGCTGGCCACTTCGCCCCCCTCGTGGCCTCCGATGCCGTCCGCGACGGCATAGAGCCCCAGGCTGTCGTCCTGGAGAAAGGAATCCTCGTTGTTTTTTCTCTTTTTACCCGGGTCCGTTCCGCCGGAGGAGAGTATTTTCATCATGGATTGGTATTGGCCGCTTTCTATTCTATGACATATACGGACTCGCCGGGTCTGTCCGTAAGCACGAACTCTATGATGGTGCTGCCGAGCTGGAATGTGTCGCCGTGCGCCAGGCCCGTCTCGTTGATCGACTTGCCGTCCAGAAAGGTGCCGTTCTTGCTCCCGAGGTCCCTGAGGACGAACCGGGCCTCGGAGAATTCAATGGCCGCGTGCATGCGCGAGACGGCAGGGTCGTCAACGATGATATCGGAGCCCGTTCCCCTGCCGATGACCGTGCGGCTGGTCGAGATCGTATACTCGGCGCCCTTTTTGGGGCCCTTTTTGATCAGGAGGGACGCGGCGATCTTGCCCGGCAGTTCGGAAGCCGGGCGCTCCGCGTCGAGCTGTATGGTGTTCTCCTGTTCTCCCGGTATCTCGTCTCCGTGGGTCGTGTCCTTGTTCCTGTCGGAACCCATGCGCGCACCTCTCTATTTTATCTCGAACACCTTGCCGCCGCTGTTATCCTCAAGAATGAACTGGATCGTCGTGTCTCCCACATGGAACTTGTCCCGGTTCTCAAGACGCGCCTGCCGGACCATTTTTCCTTTGAATATGACGCCGTTCGTGCTCTCCAGGTCCTTGATCAGGAACCCGTTGTCCTCGAACAGGATGGCCGCATGCTGACGCGAGATAAGGGTGTCTTGCAGGACGATGTCCGCCGTCCTGTCCCTGCCGATGACGGTGTACGCCTTGGTGAGCGGATATTCCATGCCTTCCGCGTGCCCTTCGATGATGACGAGCGATGCGCTGAACCTGGCCGGTATTTTCTGGGCGGACTTGGACGGGGCGCGCATCTGGGTGCTGTCGCCGCTCGATTCCTGTCTCCTCATGATTCGGTGCCCCTCCGTGTGTTCCTGATCAATTACTCATACTTGATTATGATAGAATAAGAAGTCCGAATCGTCAAGCCCAAAATAACTGTTTTCGAAGCGATCCGGGAAAAATCCGACAATGCTTGCTATTTTCCGGGCAACCCTCTATAATGTCAGCCACTGGCATCTTCAGAATCCCGTCACCCTCGCCGGTCGAGCGCCCGTGAGCCTGTCCATGAAGAACGTCTTCTCAGATTTCAGCAAGCGGCTGTGGATCGTCCTCGCGGAGGCGATCTCGTCGTTCCGCAGGAACAACGATCTTACTTCGGCATCATCGCTCGCTTTTTCGGCGACTCTCGCCCTCATCCCGGCCCTCTTTCTTCTCACGACCGTGCTCGGCCTTGTTATCGGATCTTCCCAGCAGGCGCTGTTCAAAACGCAGGAGCTGGTGAAGGAGCTGATCCCGCGCTACAGTCAGGAGATCCTTCGTGAGGTCGGGTTCATCACGACCCACACGAAGGCCATCGGCATCGTGAATGTCGTTGTACTTCTCTGGATCATCACGCCGCTCGTGTCCGGGCTGAGGCTTGCGCTGGACGCCATCTTCAAGACAAGGCCGGACCGGTCGTATCTCCTGGAAAAGGTCCTCGATATCTCGATCACCATCGTTCTGGTCATCGGTACCTCAGGCGTGGCCGTCATGGGCGTCGTGTTCGCTCTGGCACAGAAGCTGGGTCCGCTCCGTTTTCTTCCCCGCTCCTTTGAAAGCATTGTCCCGTTCTTCTTTGTCACCGCCGTTGTCGTCGTATTCTACGTTATCTTTTCATCGCGCGTGCCTTTTCGCCGCCTCCTGATCGGCGCGGTGGCCACGACGCTCCTCTGGTTCGCGATGAGACCGGCCTTTAATCTGTTTCTTACCTATAACCCGGGCTACGGGTTCACCTTCGGGTCGTTCAAATCGCTCTTTGTCGTCGTCATCTGGATATACTATTCGCTGTCCGTGTTCCTCTTCGGCGCGGAGATAGCGTCAAGCCTCAACAGGGAAGAGATCATCTCCATCAAGAGGCTTATGGAGGGGAAAGGGGGCGTCCCCGGGACGGCCCTGGCGAACCTTGCCGTCCACTATGAAAAGGGGAGGGTCATATTTACCGAGGGCGACGCGGGGAAAGAGATGTTCTTCGTGCTCAAGGGCAGCGTGGGGATACAAAAAGACGGCCGGGAGATCGCCGTGGTCCGCGAGAAGAATTTCTTCGGCGAGATGTCGTTCCTGCTCGCCCAGCCGAGGTCCGCTACCACCGTGGCGCTCGATGATGTGGAACTCATCGCGATCAGCAACGACACCGTCTTGACCCTGATGAACGAATTTCCCGAGCTCGTTCTTTCCATGCTGAGGAATATGGCGCGGAAGCTGCGGGAGACCAACAGGCTTATTACCTGAGCCGGAGGGAAGAGGGAAGTGGGATGTGGGACCCAAAAATAAACATTGAAGTTCTCGGGCAACCCCTTCGCTCCGCCGTGTAGCGTGCGGAATACGGGAAAATCCGTTTTGTATGACGCTTTGGCTGTCAGGAAACAGGAATATGATGTTCACCTGATGTATGCAGCACGCCTCAACACGGCAAGCGCTCAGGGGCCGCCTGTTCACAGTCCTCTCCCGGTCAATATTTATTTTTCGGTGGGATGAAGGACGAGGGAAGAGGGAAAGGGAACATGGTGTCATTCGACATACAGGACTACGAGCAGGCGAAGAGAACGTTCCGGATCGACGTGCCGGAACACTTTAACTTCGGGTTCGATGTGATCGACCGGTATGCGGAACAGAGAGGGAGGCGCGCCCTCGTATGGACGGACCCTTCCGGCACGGAAGTAAAAGAATACACCTTTGCTGACATTTCGCGCCTCTCGAACCAGGCGGCGAACGTGCTCAGGTCGCTTGGCGTCAGGAAAGGGGACCGGGTGTTCATCATGCTCGGAAGGGTCCCCGAATGGTACTTCATCCTTGTTGCCTGCCACAAGCTCGGCGCGGTGATCATGCCCGCGCCGGTCATCCTCACGGCCTCGGACATCGAATACCGCATCACGAAGGGCAAGGCGAACGTCGTCATAACGAATACCGCGGGTTTTCACAAGGTGGAAGAGGCGATGAACAAGCCGCTTCCGGGGGCCAGGATCCTTGTTGACGGGGATGCGCCGGGATGGATCGACTTCCGCAAGGCGACGGCTGTTGCTTCCCCTGCTCTGAGCAGGACGGACGTGGAGAAGACGCTGGCGACAGATCCTTTTCTCATCTATTTCACCTCCGGCACCACCCGGCACCCGAAGATGGTCCCTCATGTCTGCTCTTATCCGCTCGGCCATCTGAGGACCGCCGGCCTCTGGCACGGTTTGAAAGAGAACGATCTTATCTGGGTGCTTTCGGACACGGGCTGGGCCAAGTCCGGCTGGGGCCTCTACGGCCAGTGGGTGATGGGCAGCGCGCTCTTTGTGCATAACGCGGAAGGAAAATTCAACGCAAAGCTGACGCTCGAGCTCCTGACAACGAAAGGGGTCACTGTTTTCTGCGCGCCTCCCACAGCCTACCGGATGCTCATTCTTGAGGACCTGTCGAAGTACGATTATTCCTCGCTCCGGCGGTTCACGTCGGCCGGTGAACCGCTCAATCCCGAGGTGATCAGGGTGTGGGGGGAGGCCACGGGCAAGGCCGTCCACGAAGGATACGGGCAGACCGAGTCCACCCTCCTCGTGGGAAATTACTTCTTTATGGACATGAAGCCGGGCTCCATGGGAAAGCCGGCCCCTGATATGACGATCGACATCCTTGATGAGGATTTCAAACCCGCTCCCTCCGGTGAGGTCGGCTACATCTGTGTCAAGGTGGATCGGAAGACCCCTGTCGGGGTCTTTGAAGGCTACCTCGAAGACCCTGAAGAGAATGCCAAGGTCTTTCAGCGCGGGTGGTACTCCACGGGAGACAAGGCATACAAGGACGCCGACGGTTATTATTACTTTGTCGGAAGGGGAGATGATATCATCAAGGCCTCGGGATACCGGATCGGGCCTTTCGAAGTGGAAAGCGTTCTTCAGGAGCACCCGGCAGTGGCGGAGAACGCCATTGTCGCGAGCCCTGACCCTGTCCGGGGTGAGATCGTAAAGGCCTTTGTCGTGCTTAAGCCGGGGTATGAACCTTCTGAAGAGCTTATCAAGGACATCCAGGAATTTGCGAAGCAGAGGACCGCGCCGTATAAATATCCGCGTGAAATAGAGTTTATGGACGAGCTTCCGAAGACCGTGAGCGGCAAGATCAAGCGGGCGGCGCTCCGGAATCGGGAGATCGAGCGCAAGCTCGGCAAGGGCGGAGGAATGGGCGCGAACAGCAGTTCATAGCTCATGGCCCGTAGCTCATAGTTGGCAGGTCGGGTAGGGTCAACTGCTCAGGTCAGCCACTCGCTCTGTGCTGATAAACTAACTGACAACTATCAACAAACAGCGGGTAGGCAATCGTCCATGAAATTCAAAATAGATCTGCACATACATTCACAGAACAGCGGCGACACGGATGCCGACCCCGAGCAGATGGTCCAGCGTGCGATCGAGCTCGGGTTGCACGGGATCGCTTTCACCGAGCATTATTCCTATGCAGCCTCCGAGCCGGTCGCGAGATTGCGGGAAAAGTACGGCAATTCGATCATGATCTTCAGGGGTGTTGAATTCTCAGCGGAGCAGGGGCATTGTCTTGTTTTCGGCGTGGACACGGATGCCCTGGCGATCAAATACGCCCCGATCGAAGACGTGGTGCGTATCGTCAAGGAGAAGGGCGGGGTCGTGATCCCATCTCATCCGTATCGCCCCGGGACCAGCCTCGGCGACCACGTCCTGCATGTGCAAGGCATCTGCGCGGTCGAGGGGTATAACGGGGCCAACATGCACGAGTATAACGTCAGAGCTGTCGAGGCGGCGAGAAGATTGAAGCTTCCTTATACAGGAGGTTCCGACGCCCATGCACTGAAGGAGGTGGGCTCCTGCTTCACGGAATTTGCCGAGCGGGTGACATACGACAATTTTATCGATCTGCTCAGGAGGGGCGGCTATCAGGGAGTGGACAAGAGAAAGATCTCAAGGATGATTATCGGCCATTGACCGCAGATAATGCGTCGGGCAAAAAGTGCTATTCGATCTATCCCTGTGCGGCGTTAGCCGACAAGCGAGCACAACGATATCAAATAATCATGCCATTTCATTTTGCAAACTCGGCATAATTCTGCTACACTTTTAACGTTCGCCTCATTACAGGGTTCTACCAATAAAAAAGGAGCAGGGGATATGAAAAAATTATTTGTTGCAACTCTTTTACTGTTGGCAGCCACAAGCTATGCAGGTCAAACAGCGGTTACTGATACCGGTGAAAAAGTAATTCTCAACAGTGATGGCACCTGGGCGTATGCTGATAAGGCGCCGAAGCCTGCTGAAAAGATCGATATGAACAAAAAGAAATTTGAAAAACCGAAGGACTCCACTTTTTTACTGAAAAGCACGAGGAACAATTCCGCCTATTGGTTAAATACCGTTAAATGGTCTTTCGCGAAAACGCAGGCTGATGCCGCGGCAGAGTATCGGTTTCAACTAAAAGGCAAGGATCTCTACGGCATGGTAATTACGGAAGGGATCGAAATGCCTCTTGAATCACTGGCGGAAATCGCCGTGACCAATGCCCGAGGCGCAGCTCCGGATGCACAGATGATCATGCAGGAATACAGGGTTGTGAACGGTAAGAAACTTATTTACATGGAAATGAAAGGCACCATAAAGAACGTTAAATTTATCTATCACGGATATTACTATTCCAACTCTTCGGGGTCCACTCAGATGGTTGCTTATACGGCCGCCAACGCAGTTGCTAAATATGCGTCGGAAATGACCGATTTTCTCAATGGCCTGGTCACGCAGTAAACCGCGTATGACCATGGGTTCCACGGGCAAGCAAAAAGCGTCGTCGCTTGTTCCTCTCGTCTTTTATGCTACAATACGATCATTCGCATTTGATCGCTCCGGGGAGTCGGGATCATCTCTGTTATTATGATACATCCATGAACTGCGTTCACAAAGCCGGATGAAAGTCGACGTTTGCCGGCTTCCCGATCATCACCCCCACCTTCGATTCCTCCCCCATCGAGGGGGAGGAGCTTTTGAGAAAGGCGTTTTCAAGTGAAAAAATACCTCCAGTGGCTTCAAAACGAAATCGAGGTCTGGGTGCGGGCGGGCATCATCGACGACCGCCAGGCCCGGGCGATTCGCGGTCACTACCCCTCGCAGGAGGAGTCCGCTTCCTGGGGCCGCATTGCCTTTGGCGTTGCGGGCGGCGTGTTGATCGGCCTGGGCGTGATCCTGCTCTTTGCCTACAACTGGGAGAAGATGCACAAGTTCGCGAAGCTCGCCGTTGTCTTCATGGCGCTCATCGCGGCCCACGGAGCAGCGCTCTCGGTCAGGCGGGCCGCCGCCCGGGAGACCCTTCATGTTCTGGGCACCATGTTCTTCGGCGCGGGCATCTGGCTCGTTGCCCAGATCTATCATATCGACGAGCATTACCCCAACGCCTTTCTGGTCTGGGGCATCGGCGCGCTGTCTCTGGCATGGGCCCTGCCGTCGCTTTCCCAGGCGCTCATCGCCACGCTCCTGCTGGTCCTCTGGAACGGGTTAGAGGTTTTCAACTTTCACAATCCCAACCACGCCGCGCCGGCGCTGATCCTTCTCGGCGTCCTTCCGCTCGCCTGGGTCCTCCGGTCCCGCGTCCTCACGGCCGCCGGCCTGGCCGCGTTCCTCTTTGTTCTCTTTTCCACCCTCCAGCGAGTGAGTTGGAACCTTATGATGCCGGTCTTCCTTTCCTGCGCCGCAATCCTCATCGCCGCAGGGCTTATCCTGCAGCGGAATGACCGGGCAACGGAGCTCGCGCCGACCTGTTTCTTTTTCGGGAACGGCCTCTACTTCTTCCTGCTCTATCTGCTGACCTTCCGCGGGACCCGCGAGATCATGTGGTTCAGTTCCCACCAGCCGTGGGTCTCGCGTCTCTGTGTCTTTCTTCCGCTTGTCGCAGCGCTCGGACTCTGGGTCGTGGCGCTTCTGCCTTTGCGGGACATCCGCGAACGGATCGTTGCGGGAATGCGCGTCGATTACCTTGCCGTGCCTGTGACGCTTCTGGTGTATGCCCTGCTGTCTCTGTCCCGGATAGAATTGCGCGGCTTCCTTGCCACGGCGCCCTATAACCTGTTGTTCCTCTTCTCGGCCGTGATGCTGATGCTGCGCGGCTTCCGCACCCTGCACCTCCGCTCCGCGGCCCTGGGCAGCGCTCTGCTCGCGGCCCTGGCCAT
>Ga0209342_10002041_pt1 | contig 22096 bp, 16 predicted proteins | sample RifCSP16_2_FD_184023 | JGI IMG/M metagenome (GOLD analysis project Ga0209342, IMG submission 184023) | Soil microbial communities from Rifle, Colorado - Rifle CSP2_sed 16_2 (SPAdes) (version 2) | ecosystem: Environmental > Terrestrial > Deep subsurface > Rock core/Sediment | place: Rifle... | reverse complement strand
CATGTCTTTAGACATGGCGCCCCGCTTGCATGGCTCAGTGTTATGCAATGTCCTAAGGCCGGCCTCTTGATGGGCTGAGCGATTTCTCTCCCCGCATCGAGACAGCTGTCTGTCTGCCGTATCCTACTCGAACCTTGTCTATGCTCCGCTTCCCACTCCTGCCTTTCTACACATCGGACGCCGCTTGAATTGAGGTAACGAAAGGCGAGAGGGCGATTGGTTTGCAGAGACGGGCCACACACCCGATTGCGCCTCTGAGATGGCAAATGGGCGGATACACAAAGCCCGTCGTCAGACAGCGGGAACCGCCCGGCAGCTATAATCAGCAAGAGAAGGAGAATTCCTTGCTTTGTCCACAATAATGGACCCGGCTGAATTGACGGAAAAGGTGAAGACCGAGGCCCTACGATTGGGATTCGATCTCGTCGGCGTCACGGGCCCCGAGCCTCCGCCGCATCTCGATGTCTTCGAGCGCTGGCTCGATGCCGGACGGCACGGCGAGATGACCTATCTTGCGACCGAACGCTCGCGGGAGCGGCGCGAGGATCCCAAACGAATCCTACCCGAGTGCCAGAGCATCCTCATCGTCGGCGCCAATTGTCGGGGAGGTGCTCCGCGCCTGGAAAATGGCCGAGCCCGGATCGCCGCATATGCCCAGGGTAATGACTACCACCTGGTCCTGGTCGATCGGCTGCAGCCTCTTGTGGCCTACATTCACGACCTCAGCGGCTTGAAGGAACTCCAGTATCGTGTGTATACCGACACGGGGCCAATCCTGGAGCGTGAGCTGGCGCAACGGGCTGGGATTGGCTGGATCGGAAAGAACACGTGCTTGATTAACCCCAAGCTCGGTTCATACTTCCTTCTGGCCGAGATCCTGCTCGGGGTCAGGCTTGTGCCGGACCCGCCCTTTTCCGCTGATCACTGTGGGTCTTGCACACGCTGCATCCAGGCCTGCCCGACGAATTGCATCTTGCCCGATCGAACATTGGATGCAACCCGCTGCATTTCCTATCTGACGATCGAGGTCAAGGGGACCATCCCGGAGGATCTGCGCCCCTCCATCGGGGATTGGATGTTCGGATGCGACATCTGCCAGGAAGTTTGCCCGTGGAACGTGCGCTTCAGCGAGCCGACCTCCGACCCGTCTTTCCAACCGAGACCCGGTCTGATGGATCCGCGTCCAGAGGAATTCCTCGGGCTATCATCCGACAGCTGGAAGTATGGCTTGGCCCAGACCGCACTCGTCAGGCCCAGGAGGCGCGGACTCGTGCGGAACGCGGCCATCGTCGCCGGCAATCAGCGTCTGCCAGACCGCGTCGGTCCCCTCTCGGCAGTTCTTCTTGACGACCCCGACCCCATCGTGCGCGCCCACGCTGCCTGGGCCTTGGGTCGCATCTCAGGCCCGGAGGCCGACGCGACTTTACTCCTCGCCCAGGCCTCGGAGCAAGATCACCAAGTTCTGGCGGAGATCAACGCGGCCCTACAACCGAAAGACGGCGGCCCCGACAACAAGCAATAAGCAGGTGGCAATAAGCAGTAAGCAATAAGAGAAGAGCTTCCGAGCTGTAGCTTGGAGCTTGCAGCTTGAAGCCCTCTATTGCGCCTTATCTCTGGCGACTCGTGTCTTGGGTCTTGCGTCTTGTGTCTTGTGTCCTGCGTCTTGTGTCTTGAACTACGGGATCGTCGTCGCCGTTGGTGTTTCCGGGTTGACAGTGGACGTCGGTGTTCGGGTGACGATGTTCACCGGGACGATGAGTACTTTGCCGACGAACAACACATCCGTCACCTTAATGTCATTCAGCTCGGCGATCTTCTCAGCGGTGCTGTTGAATTCCGAAGCGATCGATTCGAGTGAATCCCCAGGCTGGACGACATACTCAATCCGGCTTCCCGGCACAAGGGTCTGTGGCAACGCCGTTGTCGTCGGGAGGACAGCCCCCGCCTGAGGGATAATCAATTCCTGGCCGGCGTTGATCGCGCTCGGATCAGAGATGTTGTTGACCGAAATCAGCAGCAGAATGTCGACATCAAACTGATCGGCGATCGAGCTCAGCGTGTCCCCAGGCTCGACGATGTACGTCTTCGGTCCTTCCGGCGTCGGGGTCTCACTTGGCAAGGGGGTGTCGGTAACGGTCGGCGTCAGTGTCGGCGGCGCGGGCGTCGTGGTATCCGTCAACGTCGGCGTGTCGCTGGCGAGGAACGCGGGCAACGCCGTCCCTCGATCTCCCGTGAGCCAGATGACCACAAGCAGAAGCCCTACGACGGTCAGGACGACGGCCAACCCCCCCAGAAAAAGAGGCACCATGCGCTCACGGCGGCGCCGATAGGCGTGGATGACGTCGGCTGCTTTGGGCTCGTTCTCAGGCATGGGATTCCTCCCTTGGGCACCCCGGCAGAATCATTGTACCCGAATCCACTTGTCAGCCAGGGTATGAGTCGGCCGGGCACCTACTTGGGTGAGCCCTCCCACGCCGACGTCAGGTACTTGAACATACCAGGCATCAGCGCCTGCCAGGTCGCCGACATGTGGTCCCCCGGAACGATCTCGAGCTCTGGGGTTATTCCATGGGCTGTCAGCGCCTCTGCCAGAGCCACCGTTTTCGCCTGGGCCCAATCGATATCCCCCGCCCCCAGGAAGATCCGCGCCGGGAGCGGAGCCGCCCCAAGCCGCGCGATCTCGAGGGGATTGTAGGCTGGGCGGGCATAGTTCACCGCCAGGGCCGGGCTTAAAGCGGCCACCGCGCCGAAAGCCGCGGGGTTGCGGAAGCCAATCTCGAGTGCCCATATCCCGCCTCGCGAAATTCCTGCGATCCCTCGAGCCTGGGGAGCTCGGATCGTTCGGAACCTCTCTTCGACATATGGAAGCAACCCTTGCATCAGCTCAGCCTCGTACGACCCCGGGCCTCCATCCGTTTCGCTGAACAGCGGCTCGGGCTGCAAGGGCATGATCAAGATGAACGGGGGCCAGCTCCCCAGCCGGATCCCCACGTCAACGACTTCGTCGGCGCCCAGTTCGTCCCAGTGCGACTCAGTGAAGGGTTTGCCGTGAAGCAGGATCAAGCTCGGATAGCTATCCCCGACCTTGTCATAGCACGGAGGCAGATAAACCCGCAGTGGGATCTCCCCGGAAGCGATTACACCTACGTACGTCGTTTCAATGATCTGCCCGCCCGCCTCATCGCAGACGAAAGCCGTCGGAGAGGCAGTTGGAGAAGGTCGGGGTGTCAGGGTCGGCGGAATCGCGGTGGAGGTCGGCGCAGCGACGTACACCGCTGGCACCTGGGTCGGAGCGATCCTGATTGTCGCCGGGGCACTTGCGCAGGCAGCAAGGAGGGTAGCCAATGCTGCCAAGGCCCGTGCCGGCTTCACGAACGCCCCAGCCCCACGATTCTTGTCATCCACACGCTGGCTCTCAGGTTCCGGATGGCTCCCGCCTCGATGCGCTCGGACGGGCTCATTAGCAAACTCCGCCATCCGTCCGGCAATCATACCGTACCTCACCCGGGGGCAGTCAGGTTATAATCCGGCGCATGCGATATCACATCTGGACGGCCGGCTGCCAGATGAATGTGGCGGACTCGATGCGGGTGGCCTCCCAGCTCGAGAAGCTGGGCTACCAATCCGTCCCGGCCGCCGAACAGGCCGATGTCATCGTATTGAATACCTGTGTCGTCCGGCAAAGTGCGGAAGACAAAGCCTATGGCCGTTTGACTTCGCTTCGACCGCTCAAGGAGCGACGGCCTGAGCTGGTGATCAATCTGATGGGGTGCCTGGTCGGCGTCAAGGGCAACACACGCCTCGAGGCCGCCTTCCCTTACGTCGACGTTTTCTCGCCTCCCTCCGACCCTGATCCGCTGATCAGGCATTTATCACGATTGGATGGGCGAGCGCTCGAACTCACGGAAACCGATCGGCGACATGCCGTGATGGATGGAAACCTTGTCCTGCCTCTGCATGATCGCGGTCGTCTCATATCCGCCCACGTCCCGGTTGTGTTTGGCTGTTCGCACGCCTGCACCTTCTGCATCATCCCTTATCGTCGGGGGATCGAGCGCAGCCGGCCGATCGGCGAGATCGCCGCTGAGGTTCGCTCACTCGCCGCGCAGGGCGTCCGCGAAGTCACCCTCCTCGGTCAGATCGTCGACCGCTACGGCATGGATATCACCGATGGACCAGGGCTTTCGGATCTGTTACGCGTCATCCACGACATCGACGGCATCGAGCGCATCCGGTTCCTGACCTCACACCCGAACTGGATGACCGGCGAACTCCTCGAGACCGTCGCCGAGCTTCCCAAGGTCTGCGAGCACATCGAGGTCCCCGTCCAGGCCGGCGCCGATGAGGTGTTGCGCGGGATGAAACGCGGCTATGCCGCCGACGACTACCGTCGCCTCATCGGACGCATCCGAAAGATCATCCCTGGCGCCTCCATTGCTACAGATGTCATCGTGGGCTTCCCGGGCGAGACTGCTGAGCAGTTCCAGCAGACCTGGGACCTTCTATCCGAACTCAAGTTGGACGTCGCGCACCTTGCCCGCTACTCCCCCCGGCCGGGAACAGTGGCTGAGCGGCGTATGACAAACGATGTCACCGACGATGAGAAGATGCGGCGCTTCCGAGCGTTGGAAGAACTTCAGGCGCAGATCGCCTCCAAGATCAATGCCGAATACCGAGGGACGACCGTCGAAGTCCTTGTCGAAGGCCGCCACGGGGCACGCTGGAAGGGTCGGACACGCACGAACAAGCTCGTCTTCATCGAATCCCCCGATGACCTGCGGGGGCAACTCGTCCCGGTTCAGATCGAATGGGCCGGGCCATGGAGCCTTGTCGGTCGGCCTTGGTCATCCACCTCGGCCGAAACCCTCGGTTCGGCGCAAGCGGCCTGACACCGCGCCCCTCCACACCCGACTGCCCCTCTAATGCCCTCACGGATCAATCTCTCCTCTCGTTCCTCGATTTGGACAGCCAGTCGTGCCTGGCTGAAGCGGCGTACCCGCGCTGCGTATTGTCTGCGATGCGCGCTAGGCCCCTTGAACAGCCGAATGGGAGGTTGTCAGACACAGACACGCATGCCATACTCAATTCCTGGGTGCAGCCTGGACCTGCGACCCGGGAATTGCATCGCGATGAAAACTGGAGGGAACATGGCTCATTCTTCTTTGCGCCAACGTTTGCCGATTATGGCCGGGGTTCTGGCGCTCTCTTTGCTGCTTCCGGCGTGCAACTACCCCAGCAGCCAACCGACGGCTGACGTCCTGGCGACATCTGCCGCCGAAACCGTCGCCGCGCTTCTCACCCAACCGGCACGGATCACCTTGCCCCCGGCGGTGGCAACCGATACGCCGGTCCCGTCTACCGATACGCCGGTCCCCCCGACGGCAACTCTGCCCGGACCCTCGCCCACGGTCGGGTCCGCTGGGTGTACCGATAAAGCGACGTTTGTCTCGGACGTCACTATCCCGGATGACACGAACATCGCCGCCGGCAATAGTTTTGTTAAGACCTGGCGCCTGCAGAACAGCGGGACATGCACCTGGAACACGGGCTATGCTCTCGTCTTCCAGTCAGGGAATAACCTTAGCGGGCCGGCCTCGGTCCCGTTCACCGGTTCAGTCGCTCCTGGCAGCACGGTCGATCTGTCTGTCAACCTGACAGCACCATCATCGCCGGGAAGCTACAAAGGCAACTGGATCTTGCGCAACGACAGCGGTGTGCTTTATGGCATCGGAGCAAGTGCAAACGTCTCGTTCTGGGTGCAGATCGTCGTCGGCGCCACCCCGACCGCCACACCCGGAATCCACACGGCCAAGCACATCCAAGTCGATCAGACCTACTACGCGGACCTCGACGAAGGCAATGGCAGTTCTTCCTCCGGGGCCGCCGATTTCTGGTTCCACGCCGTTTCCTCCGACGAGAAGTACCTGGAACCGATGAATGGAGCACTTTTGAAGCTCTGGGGAGCCAGTGTCCCCGAGCGGGCGGATTGCGCGGGGGCTTCGCTCAGCGGCAACAAGATCCAGTTTGGCGTGCTGTCGGTCGGCGATTGGATTTGCTATAAGACGAACGAAGGGCGCTACGGCCGATTCGAAGTCGAGGGGATCACCCCTGGTCCAAGTCAGACCCTGAGCATTGATCTGCGGACCTGGGAATAGGGAGTCGCTTCGACCGCGACCGTTGGGTATTCCTATCAAGTGACCGGGCGCGAGGGTCGGCTGGCCTTTTCCTCTCAACGGGTGAGCCGACCTTTGCGCCGGACTGCATGGATAACGGCCGGGGCCATCCCGGCGCCCATGCGGCCCGGAGCAGATTGCGCCGTGCTCATCGGTCATGACCTCAGCGACTCTCCGGCCGCCTGGCGGAGGCTCACTCGACTTCCCAGAGCAGCGCTTGCAGACACATCGTCGATGAATTGAGATGAGATTCGACGACCGACCCTCAAGAGGAGTTGTGTTAGCCGCCGCCATAATGTTGCTGGCTGCGGGCTGCAACTCCCAGCGGCCTGGCGATACGGGCGCCGATGAAACGGCAACCCTGGCCGTCGGCGGAACCCCGCTCACCACACAGGCCGATACGAGCACACCAGCATCGGTCGTGGCAACGAGCACGAGAGTTACAGTGCGCGCCACTTCTTCTTCCTCTCCTCCGGCCTCCTCGACCGTTTCATCCGCCAGTAGATCGCCAACGCCGTGTACGGACCGCGCGGCCTTCATCCTTGATGTCACGATCCGCGACAACGCCTTGGTCTTCCCCGGCGAGGCCTTCGTGAAGATATGGAGGCTTCAGAACACCGGGACATGTACCTGGGACACGTCTTACGCAATCACATTCATCGGCGGGCAAAGAATGAAGGGGAACGCGCGCGTGAATCTGACGACCGTGGTGCCGCCCGGTTCGACGGTCGATCTCGCCGTGGACATGGCCGCCCCAGATCAGCCGGGGAGCTATCAGGGTTTCTGGAAACTAATCGGCCGAGATGGGAACTACTTCGGGATCGGATCTGATGGCGAGGTCGCTTTTTGGATCAAGATCCTCGTCCCGGCTCTGCCGACGCCGACAGGCGTGATCCCGCCGACACTCACACCGACTGCTTCTGCTACTCCCAAGGCGACGTCAGAGGCTGTGGCCGCGGGGTCCGCGTCGCTCTCACTCGGCATGAGTCTCGATCTTGATACTGGCGAGATTGATCCTCTTTCCGGCTCTGACGCCTCCATGCTCGAGGCCACGCCTGGCGCACCGGCCCTCGTCCCGTCCGGCGGGGCGAAGATGAGCCGCTACGGCCCGCCCCCCGACCCCCCTCCCCAAAGCCGATGTCAGACCCTCAACCTGACTGGCTCACCTATACCTCTCTCTAGCCTAGCCGTCCATGGCCTCGTTTGCTACCGGACGGCTGACGGCCGTTTCGGGTACTTCCGGGTGAACAACCTGGATGGCGGCCTGGGCATCGAATTCCTGACGTGGGGACCCTAGCCTCCTCCGGACATTGCATTCCACTCAGGCGGCATGTTAGAGTGTAGTCATGGCGATATCCGTCCTCGTCGCTGACCCAAACCTCGAGTTCGCCGAATCGGTACGACAGGTCCTTGAAGGAACAGGCCGCTATGTCGTATTGGTTGCAAGGAATGGATCCGAAGCGATCGCGCTCGCCGGCTCGCGCCCTGTCCGCGTGGCAATCGTCAACGCCGTTCTCCCGGATCTGGGCTCGCCGCACGTCGTCCGCCAGCTCAAGATCCTGTGTCCGGGGGTGGCTGTGATCGCCATCCCATCCAAAACAGGCACCGAGGACGCGGACCTCGTGGCTGTGGGGATCGATGAGTTCCTGCCGCGCCTGGTGTATTTTCCCGATTTGCCCTGGATCGCCGATCGGATCCTCCGGGGTCATGAGGGCGAGGAACTTGGGATGTTGCAGGCCCAGGAGGCGCTGCCGGCCCCCCCACCGCCGACGGAGCCCTCCCTGAAGCTCCCATCCTGGCTGCTGGACCAGGAACGCGTCACCGACTACCTCGCCCGCCTGGTTGCGATGAGCCCGGCGATCGCGTCGGTTCTGACCCTCGGTAACCGCCTTTGGGCCGGAATGGGGTCGCTGTCTCCGGCGCAATTCGACGAACTGACCTTCCTCGTCGCGGGTACGTCTGCTTCCAGCCCAGGCCGCGGTGCGCTCGCCCGATTCGTGCGGCTGACCGGCGCCTCTGCACACTTCCAGCTCTATTCGACGGAGGTCTTGGGCGAGCTGTTGCTGTCGATGGTGTTCCCGGCGACCGTGCCCTTTGGCCAGGTCAGGCTACTGGCTCGTGATGTGGCCGCGGCCTTGGCGAACATTGATCCAGGCGGTGCTCCATCGGAGCCTGAGGTGGAGGCGGTTGGGCCGGAAGGCGAAGCTGAAGCCCCATCTTCCGATGTCCTCCCAATCAGCCTTCCTCGGGATTGGCTCCCAAAGGAGCCCACGGAACTCTCGGTTCTGCCGTTTCTGTCTCCTGCCGATCCAGCTCACCAGGATGACGGCCTCGCGCCGCCCGCGGGGAACGGCAAACCCCTTACGCTCCCAGAGCCAATCGAGTTTCCCCGCGATTGGCTACCCCGGGGCGCCCTAACCATCGCTCAACTTCCCTTTCTCGCCCCGCCGCAGGCGGACATCCCGCAGCCACCCCCGATCTCACAAGAGGCACCTTCAAGCGCTGACGATAGCCTTTGGATCGCATACTCGATCGTACTTGTGCCGCGCCTCCCCAACCACAGCCTATCGGCTGGCCTGGCGGACGACCTTGCGCGATGGACGCAGCGCTTCTGCCTGGCATGGGATTGGCGGATGGAGCATTTCGAACTGAAGCCCGCCTATCTGAGCTTGATGGTCAGCCTGCCTCCGGAGGTTGCACCGGCCAGCGCGGCGCGCCTCCTGGCCGACTCTCTCTCCAGTCAGGTCAGCCGGACTTTCACCGAGATCTCGCTCGACATCCCCTCCGGGCAGTTCTGGGCACGCAGCTACTTGTTGGCCGCTGGGCCGCTCACGCCCGACAGGGTGGTGCGCTTCATTCACCGAACCCGCCGAGCCCAGGGCTTGCAAGCATAGAGATAGGCCTCCCCAAGTCCCGTTCAAGCCGAATACGGTAAACTGAGTACCTGCGGAGTCAGATAGATGCCTTCTAAGCCTCGCCTTTATCTCATCGACGGCCATGCCCTCGCATATCGCGCTTACTTCGCCCTGACGGCCACTAGCGACGGGTCGCGCTGGATCACCAAGACTGGCGAGCCGACCGCCGGCGTGTACGGCTTCACCTCGGTGCTGCTTCGTCTGTTGGAGCAAGAAGCGCCGGAATACATCGCGGTCTCCTTCGACACAGGCCGTACCTTTCGCGACGATATCTATCCCGAATACAAGGCCACCCGCGAGAAGACGCCCGAGGATCTCGTCCCGCAATTCGACAGGATCCGACAGGTCGTGCGCGCCTTCGGTATCCCGATCCTCGAGGCTGACGGCTTCGAAGCTGACGACGTGTTGGGAACGGTCGCAGGGCGTGTCGCAAAGGAGGGGGTACGTGTCACGATCATCACCGGCGATCGCGATCTATTGCAGCTGGCGGACAAGCTGGTGACGATCCGCCTGGCCGGCCAACGGCTCTCCGAGGCTGTGGACTACGGACCGGGCGAGGTCGAAGAGAAGTACGGAATCAAGGTGGGGCAGTTTGTGGACTACAAAGCCCTCATCGGAGACAAGAGCGACAACATTCCCGGAGTGCGCGGCATCGGAGAGAAGACGGCTGTCAGCCTGCTGCAAGAGTTCGACACGCTGGATCGGATTTTCGAAAACCTCGATTCGGTGGCCACACGCTACCGCAACAAGCTCGAAACATCGCGGGATATCGCCAACATGAGCCGCGAGTTGGCCACGATCGTGCGCGACGTGCCCCTCGAGTTCGATCTGGACGCCTGCCGTCGTGATGAGGGCTTCGACCGTGAGAAGGTGGCCGCACTTTTCCGCGAGCTCGAGTTCCGGTCTCTGCTCGACCGGCTCCCCGGGGAAGGCGAGGCGGGCCCGGCGCAGCAAATGCAGCTCTTTGGGACAGCCAGCCAGCCGGGCCCGTCCGGCGTCGCCCAGAAGACCCACGTGATCGATGAGCCGAAGGCTCTGGAAGACCTCGCCCGCCGACTGTCGAATGCGGATCACATCGCCTTCGACGTAGAAACCACGGGCACCGATCCGATGCGGGCCGACCTGGTAGGCATCTCGCTAGCGATCGAGGCCGGGGAGGGGTTCTACATCCCCGTCGGCCACAATCCGACAACAGCCGGATCCCCGCAACTGGAGCTCGAACGTGTGCTCGGGGCACTTCTCAAACCATTGACGAATCCGGCCATCTCCAAAGTCGGACACAACCTCAAGTACGACTGTATCGTCCTTGCTCGGTTGGGCTTGATGCCCTCGCCCTTGAGGTTCGACACCATGTTGGCCGAGTGGCTGTGCGATCCAGGCTCGCGCAATCTTGGTCTGAAAAGCCTGGCCTGGGTTCGCCTGGACCAAGAGATGACGAATATTCAGGAGCTCATCGGAAGCGGCCGAAACCAGATATCCATGGCGCAGGTTCCGATCGCGCAGGTCGCCCCGTACGCGATCGCCGACGCCCAGATTTGTCTGGCGTTAATGCCGCTCCTGCAAGCCGAGCTCGAATCAAAGAAGCAGCTCGACCTGTTCAACAATCTCGAGATGCCATTAGTTTCCGTGCTGGCCCAGATGGAGATCGCCGGCATCCGGCTGGATACGGAATTCCTACAGGAACTCTCGACCGAATTGGCAGGTCGGCTTGAGGCGATCGAAGAGAGCATTTTCAAGAAAGTCGGCCATTCTTTCAATATCAACTCCACCCAACAGCTCTCGACTGTCCTATTTGACGAATTGGGTTTGAAGCCGCCCGAAGGGACACGGCGAACCTCATCCGGACACTATTCGACAGCTGCCGATGTCCTCGAAGCATTGCGTGAGTCCAACCCGGTCGTCGAACAACTCCTCGAACAGCGCGAGATTTCCAAACTCAAGTCGACCTACGCCGACGCGCTACCGCAGCAGGTGAACCCGGACACACAGCGCGTTCATACATCGTACAGCCAGACCGGCTCCGTCACAGGCCGCCTGGCGTCTTCCGACCCTAATCTGCAGAACATCCCTATTCGCACGGAGCTGGGCCGCCAAATCCGCCGCGCGTTTATCGCGGCAACCGGATACGTCCTGCTTAGCGTCGACTACTCACAGATCGAGCTCAGGATCGTCGCTCATATGGCCAACGATAAGGCCATGATGCAGGCGTTCAAGGAAGATCAAGACATCCACGCCACGACGGCGGGCGCCGTATTCGGGGTCCCGGCCGAGGCAATATCACCTGAGATGCGCAGACGAGCCAAGGCCGTCAACTTCGGTCTGATTTATGGGATGAGCCCCTTCGGCCTCACCCGATCCACCGACCTGACTCTGGCCGAAGCCGAGAACTTTGTCGAGGCCTACTTTGAGCGCTTTCCCGGCGTTCGGAGCTACCTGGAGGACACTCGCCAGCTGGCGGCAGGCCAGGGCTACGTCGAGACGCTCCTCGGCAGGCGGCGCTATTTCCCACAGTTGGAGCACGGGGCGACGGCTGTTTCGGCTGTGGCGCGCGCCCGAGCCGAGCGTGAAGCGATCAATTCCCCCATCCAGGGGACGGCCGCCGATATTATCAAGCTCGCCATGCTGCGCATGTCGGAGGCCTTGACAAAAGCCGGACTGGCAGGCCGTATGCTCCTCCAAGTTCACGACGAGCTCGTCCTCGAATGCCCGGTCGAGGAGCTCAAAGCCACCAGTAAGGTGGTCCAACGCGTCATGCGCGAGGCCTATAAGCTCAAGGTCCCTCTGAAGACCGACGCCAAGTTCGGGGCGGATTGGGAGGCGATGGAGCCTGTCGGCTGAGAGGTTGTGAATGAATCCCAGAGACACACGATTCATGTCCAGTCACCTAATGTGCCCACACACCCACCACAACGGCCCCCACCCCGGTAAGAAGGTACGCGGCGAACCCCGCAAAGAACGTACGGGGCAAGCAGCCCTGACAATGACATCGGGACGGACCCCGCCAAGAACAAGCGGGGCAGGCAGGCGGCCCCCTCAGTCCCCCGTAAGATCGTTCGGGGCGAACGGCCCCTCCCCTGGCTAGAGCCTCAGCTTGCCCAGTTCGGACCCTATACCGGGGGAGGGGGATGAGGTCAGGGAGATGATCGGCGAGAGGCCGAGTCGATCATGGATCATCGTCTTGACGTCAGCCAGGCGATCTAGTTCACTCACACGCTCTGAGCCTGCTCCCAAAGACCATCCTGTGTCTCAGGCACAAGCCTCCTTGGTGCCGCGTTCAGGCGGACGCTAGCCAACTTGTGCTATACTCGCCTCGCCAATCCAGCCAGCAGGCTGATTCCCTCCTATGACCGGACGGCAGGATCTTTTCGACGAATCGATGCGCCTGGGGCACGCAGCGGCCTGGGATTTACAGTGGGACAAAGCGATCGAGTACTACCGCAAGGCCCTGGCCGAGTTCCCAGACGACCCCGACGCGCTCTCGCACCTTGGGCTGGCACTACTTGAGACCGATCAGCTCAAGGAAGCCCTCCCGATCTATCGCCGCGCCGCAATAGCCTCCCCCGACGATCCCATCCCCGTAGAGAAGTGCGCCGAGGTCTTCGAGCGCCTGGGTCAGGTCAAAGACGCGATCCAACAGCGCGTGCAGGCCGCAGACATGCACATCAAGCGGAAAGATGCGGAGAAGGCCGTCGAAAACTGGAACCACATCGCCCGCCTCAACCCCGAGAACATCTCGGTCCGCTCGCGCTTGGCTTTGACTTATGAGCGTCTGGGCCGGCGTCGCGAAGCCGTGACCGAGTACCTCTCAGTCGCTGCAACACTGCAGGGGGCTAGCAAGGTTGAACGCGCCACAGAGGCCGTCCAGCGCGCCCTGGGCATCATCCCTGGAGATCCGGAGGCTACGCTCGCGCTCCGCCTGCTACGCCAGGGCCAGCCACTCCCGGCCCCAGCCCGGCCGAAGGGATCCACCGGCCCGCTCCACATGAAACAGGTCCAGCAGTTCCTCCAAGCCGAGGAATCGGAGCTGCCGGCTGAGGCTAGCGAGGAGGGGGCCGATCCCGAAGTAGCCGCACAGCGCTACGCGCTGAGCATCCTGGCCGGGATGCTATTCGAGGAACCCAAAGAGGGCGACGACGAGTCGCGTTCGATCGGCATGGCCGCGCTGACGAGCGGCAAGAGCGACGGCGATCGCGAGACAAGTGGTCACCGGCAAATGTTTCGGTATCTTGGCCAGGCGATCGACATGCAGACACGCGGCCACAAAGAAAAAGCCGCCAAGGAGTTTACCCGCGCCATCGAGGGCGGTCTCAACCACCCTGCCGCCCATTACAACCTCGGGCTCCTGTTGAAGGAGTCCGGCGATCTGGACCAGGCGCGCAAGCACTTGCTCGAAGCCGTCGGTCACCCGGAGCTCGCCCTGGGTGCGAACTTGGCTCTCGGTAGGATAGCCCGGCTGGGAAATGACCTGACGGAGGCGGCCCGCTTCCTGATGCACGCCCTTCGTCTGGCCGACAGCCTCTCCGTCGAAGAAGGCCAGTCGAGTCAGCTCAGCCAGCTCTACGACGCCATCACCGTTTCCCAATCTCAAGGCGACGAAAAGACGCTCTCGCAACTTGTCGAAAACACACTCAACTTCCTGAGTGGACCGGAATGGATGCAGCGCCTCAAGCAAGCCCGGCTGCAACTCGAGTCAGAGAGCACCGGGGCCAAAGTAATTCCGATCGCCGAGATGCTTGCAGCTGGCGGGACCGATAAGGTCTTCGAGTCGATAGATCGCATCGACGATCTGATGAACAAGGGCCACATGACCACGGCGATGGAAGAGGCCTTGTTGGCCATCGAATATGCGCCGAACTATTTGGCGGTTCACCTGCGTCTGGCCGAGATTCTGATACGACTCGGCCGGGCCGAGCAGGGGATGCAGAAGCTTGCCCTGGTTGCCGAGACCCATCAGGTGCGGGGTGAGAGCCAACACGCCACCCAAGTGTACGATCGGATCTTGAGCCTCGACCCGGTCAACACGGAGGCGCGCACCAACTTGATCGACCTGCTCGTCTCTCAAGACCGCATCCCCGATGCCCTCAAACAGTACATCGATCTGGCAGACCTACACCGGCAAATGGCACAAATCGACGAGGCCCGGCGGGCGCTGACGCAGGCCCTTGAGCTGGCGGATGGGTCCGCCACGGGTCGCGAACAGACGCTGAAGATCCTGCATGAGATGGGCGATATCGATCTGTCGCACCTGGACTGGCGACGCGCGTTGAGCGATTACGAACGCATTAAGAAGATCGACCCTTCCGACGAGAAGGCCCACATGCACATCATCGACCTCAATCTTCGCCTCGGCCAGGAGGATCGCGCCGGTGGAGCCCTGGACGACTATCTCGGCGTCCTGGTTGAGGCTGGCCGCGGTCAGGAAGCCCTCGGGCTGTTGGAGGAATTGACCCGCGAGCACCCCGGCAAGCAGGCCCTGCACGCGCGCCTGGCCGAAGCCTATCGCCTCGCGGGACGAAAGGCCGACGCCATCGCTCAGTATGATGCGCTTGGCGAGATTCAGCTCGACGCCGGACGGATCCAGGACGCGACCCGCACCATCCAAACCATCGTCGACCTCGAGCCTCCAGATGTCGAGGGTTACGTGGAGCTGCTGCGTAACCTGAAGTCTGGCAAGTGAGACCAGCCACATGGAAACGCGACCGTCGTGGTGAATAGCCTCCTCAGTGAGTTGAGTTTTTTCTTTCTTAGACTCGACTGGCTGAGCGTCGTTGATCTGATTCTCGTCTCCGCAATATTCTTCGTCGTCCTAAGGCTGGTGCGCGGTACCCAGGCGGTCGTCCTGCTGCGCGGCATGATCTTCCTGATCATCGTGATCGGCCTGCTGAGCAGCCTACTTCCGCTTCCCGCCTTCTCCTACTTGCTCAAGAGCACCCTGCCGGCGCTGATCATCGCCATTCCGGTGATCTTCGCCCCCGAGATCCGGCGCGCCCTTGAGCGTCTTGGTCGGGCGGGGAATCTATTTACGATCACGACACAGGCCGACAAAGTACAACGTACAGTGGAGGCGATTGGGACCGCCGCCCAGCGCCTTGCCGATCACAACTTCGGCGCGCTGATCATCATCGAGCGTGAGGTGCCGCTCGAGGAGTACATCGAATCCGGCGTCAGTCTCGATGCCCTCCTGACACCCGAATTGCTCCTGCAGATCTTTCACATCAACACACCCCTCCACGACGGCGCCGTGATCATTCGCGGCGATCGCGTGGCCGCCGCCTCCTGCGTGATGCCTTTGTCATCCAGCGGTACCCTCACCCGATCGCCCGAGCGTCAAATGGGCTTGCGCCACCGGGCCTCCCTGGGGATCAGCGAGGTAAGCGATGCGGTGGCGGTGGTCGTTTCGGAAGAGACCGGCGCCATCTCCGTGGCGCACAATGGACGCATGATCCGCCGCCTCGACCACACCCGCCTGCGGAACATCCTCATGGCCTTCTATCACCCACGAGCGGTGCGGCTTTTCCCCTCGTGGCTCGAGCGCATCATGGTCCGCCTCAACCGGACGAGCGCCCGGGCTCCCGGAAGCTGAGGGCCCTGGACCATGCTTAATTGGCTGTGGGATAACCTGAGCACCATGATCCTGTCGGTTGTCCTGTCTGTCGCCGTCTGGGTCGCGGCAGTCAACGCCGACGACCCGACCGAGGTCCGCCCGATTCCCTCGCCCGTCTCCATCAAGTACGTCAACCTGCCGAACGGTCTAATTCTCGTCGGCGAACCCCCGTCTGAAGGAAGCGTCGTCGTGCGCGCCCCCAGGAGCGTCTGGGATCGGTTGACCGGCCAGGATATCCACCTCACGGTCGACTTGTCCGGCGTGAGCGCGGGGCCTCACCAATTGACGGTCGTGCCGTCGGTCGATGTCCAGCCGGCGCAAGTCGCCAGCTTCGAGCCCCTGGGCGTGCGTGTCAACCTCGAGCGGTCGCTCACACGCGAGGTCCCGATCCTTGTCGACGTCATCGGTGAACCCGCACTCGGCTTCCGCGCCTCGACCCCGTCTTTCACACCCGTCACCGCGACCGTCAGCGGCCCTGCATCCACCGTCGATCAGGTTGCCGAGCTGCACGCGCAGGCCAACATCTCCGGTCAGCGGGAAACCTTTGACGCCAGGCTCAGCCTCGTCCCTGTCGGAACCGACGGTCAGCAAGTCGCAGGCGTGACCGTTCAGCCCGATCAGGCGATGATACAGGTGCCTATCACCCAACGGGGCGGCTTCAGAGAGGTCGCAGTTCGGGTCGTGGTCGAAGGATTCGTCGAGCCCGGCTACTATCTGACCAACGTCAGCGTAACCCCGCCGATCGTCACCGTGTTCTCCTCCGATCCCAGCGCGGTCGAGTCGCTGCCCGGGTTCGTCGAGACCGTCCCGCTGCAGCTCACCGGGGCCAAACAGGATATCGAGCGTCGCCTGGCGATCAATTTACCCCAAGGCGTCTCTCTCGTCGGCGGTCAGGATGTTCTGGTCCAGGTCAGCATCGCCGCCATCCAGGAGTCGCGCACGATCACGCTCGCCGTGGAAATCCAAGGGCTCGGACCGTCCCTTTTCGCCCAACCCTCGCCGGATACGGTCGGAGTGATCGTGACGGGCCCCCTGACATCCCTGGAAACTCTTGGCGCGGACACTATTCGTGCAATCCTCGATCTGCTCGACCGAGGGCCTGGCACCCACCAGGTCACACCCCAGGTAATCGGGCTTCCCAGCGACGTCACGGTGCAGACTATTCTGCCCTCGACCATCGAAGTCCAAATCTCGACAACCCCTCTTCCGACGCCCTCCCCGACGCCCGGCTAATAGAGCGAATTATGGACCGGCGTGTCGTAGCCCTTGTCGGGCGCCCCAACGTCGGCAAGTCCACTCTCTTCAACCGTCTCGCCGGCGAACGCCTGGCCGTCGTCAGTGAACAGCCGGGCACGACGCGCGATCGTCTGGTGGCCGAGGCGGAGTGGAGCGGAGTAACATTCGACGTGGTCGACACCGGGGGCATCGACCCTTCCAAAACCCAGCGCGAGCCGGCGCTGTCACTCGATTCCATTGACTACATCCCCCAAATCCGGGCTCAGGCCGAGTTGGCCGCCCGCGAGGCCGATGCGGTCCTCTTCGTGGTCGACGCCGACGAAGGCGTCACTTCGGCCGACGTCGAGGTGGCCAACATCCTGCGCCGCCGGCAACCCGGAGCCGGCGGACGTCCGCCCGCACCCGTCCTCCTGGTGGTGAATAAATCCGACAACCGCCAGCGCCGGGCGAGTGCGATGGCGTTCTATGAGCTTGGGATGGGGGAGCCTCTGCCGGTCTCGGCCCTACACGGCTCCGGGACAGGGGATTTGCTGGACCGACTGGTGAAGGTCCTGGCAGCCGCCCCTACTGAGCAGACCGAGACCGAGCCCGGCGTCCGGCTTGCCATCGTCGGCCGCCCGAACGTCGGAAAATCCAGCCTGTTGAACAGGCTCCTCGGAGAAGAGCGGGCCATTGTCTCCCCCATCCCCGGGACGACCCGGGATGCCATTGATACCCAACTTGAGTACGAAGGGATGCCGCTGACGCTCATCGATACCGCGGGCATCCGACGCCGGGGACACATCGAGCCCGGCGTCGAGAAATATTCAGTCCTGCGGGCTCTCAAGGCAATCGACCGGGCGGATGTCGTCCTCTTGGTCATCGACGCCACGCAGGGGGTGGCTGCCCAGGATACGCATATCGCCGGGATGGCCCTTGACAAAACCAAGAGCATCGTCTTGCTCGTCAACAAGTGGGATGCCGTGCCCAAGGACGGGCAGACCATGGTCGAGTTCTCGGGCGTCGTCCGCCAGCAGCTCAAGTTCATGGACTATGTCCCCGTCCTGTTCATTTCGGCCAAGACCGGTCAGCGCGTCGGCCAGGTCCTGCCGACAGCCCTGCGGGTGCAGGAGGAGCGACTTCGGCGCATCTCAACCGGGGAACTGAACCGCCTCGTTCGTCAGGCGGTCGATGTTCACGCGCCTCCGTCGCACAGCGGTCGCCAATTGAAAATCAGCTACGCTTCCCAGGTCCGCACGGATCCACCCACGTTCCTGTTCCACGTCAACGATCCGAAGCTTGTCCACTTCAGCTACCGCCGATTCCTGGAGAACCGCATCCGGGAGGCCTACGGGTTTCTCGGGACTCCGCTTGTGCTTTCCTTTCGACGCCGAAGCTCCCGGCGGTGACTTCAGTACTGGCCGTGTTCGGCTTGTCATGACCTATCCCAGGCCGTATAATCGAATTCCCGATGTCCAACATGACACCTCAGCAGGCTCCTGCTCCGCAGTTCATCGTTCCCAGAAAGCCGAGTCTCGTGGTGCGGTTCTTCCGCCTCATCGTGGAAGTGCTCCAGACGATTTTTATCGCCGCCCTGCTGTTCATTGCCGTGAACCTCGTGACGGCCAGGATCAGAGTCGAGGGTAGCAGCATGGAGCCAAGCCTGCACAACGGTGAGTTCGTCGTCGTAAACCGGTTGGCTTACCGCTGGAACACCCCCTCCAGGGGCGACATCATCGTTTTCAACTTCCCGCTCGACCCCCAACGACGGTTCATCAAGCGCATCATCGGTCTTCCAGGCGATACCGTCTCGGCCCACTCCAATCGCATCTACGTCAACGGCATCCCGTTGAGTGAGCCGTACATCGCCGCCGGGCCGCTTTATACCGGGCAATGGGTCGTCGGCGCATATGAAGTGTTCGTCCTCGGCGACAACCGCAATAACTCCTCCGACTCTCAGAACTGGGGCGCCCTTCCCGAGAACGACATCATCGGCAGGGCCGAACTGGTCTATTGGCCTCCCGAGGTCATGGGTGTGATCCCTCACTACAACCTGGCCTTGGCCGCCTCTGAGTGAACAAGCCGGCCGCCGGGGGATCGCTTCGCCGAGGACTCTGAACCCGGCCGGGGGCCCCGACTTTCAGTCGAGATCCAGGCCGACTGCTGCCACCGACCGACCCGGCCGGGGCGATTACGTTCCCTTCCACGACATCGATGTGTTAGAATGAGTGGCTGAGTTCTTAGACCCGGAGCCGCCGGCCTGTCACGGTCCGGCCTCAGCCCGGTGGCGAAAGGGGGAAACCTGGCAGTCATGCCGGCCGGGTTCTCGCCGTTAAGTGATTGTAAGGCGGGGGCCAGTGCGTGGCTGCGGGTTCAGCGCCGCCTCTGAACAACCCTCCTATTTACTTCCGGCCAGGACCGGGCTATCCAATATAGGTAGAGAGACAATCTGGATGGAGCGTCCACCGGTCTACACCTGCCCTGAGTGTCTAGTGGGGATCTTGCGTCCCCGCAAGACGTCCTACTTCAGCATAGAGGATGGGCACCCTGTCTCCGTTCCCGATTTTCCCGCATGGGTCTGTGACGTTTGCGGCCGCCGCGAGTACGACACGGCAGCCCTGGCGGAGCTGAATGCCATGCTCGAGACCAACCGGCGGCTTCGTCGCCGGCCAAAACGGCCTGCTCCCGGGGGGGACCAAGACAAGCCATCGGCATCAGCCGATCCCCATCACCGGACCTAGAGCCTCCGGGCGGCCGAATCGAATGTGACTTTGCCCGGCATGTCTGAATCAACTGCAGCGCGTCGTCCAATCCGAGTTGTCGTCATCGCAGATGTCGAGTCCAATGCGCAAGCATTGATCGACCGCGTGCTGGTCCCGGCTGGCCTCCAGGCCTGGGTCCCCGGCCAGCAAGCGCCTGCGCCTGACGTCCTGGTCGTCGATCTCACCCAGCTTCGCGGAGATCCTTTCGCCGGTTTGAGAGCCTGGCGCGACACGGGGGACAAGGCCCCAGCCGTCGTCCTGGCTTCGCTCTTCCCCGCCGCTCGACTGCGGGACCTGTTCCGTCTCGGCACCGGCGACGTCCTCCTCAAGCCGTACCGGCCAGTTGAACTCTGCAAGGTGATTCTCGAACTGGCCGAAGCCCGCGGCGGCGAAACGAGCTCGGAGGCGTTGGCCCGCAAGCTCGAGGCGATGCAGGGGCAATTCAAACGTAGGTCCGAAGAGCTGAGGTTGCTTACCGAGATCGGGCGGGTGGTCGTCAACCTGGACGAGCTCGACGCAATCCTGACGCGGGTCGTTGAGGCCGCAGCCTTCGTCACGGAAGCCGAAGAGGCCAACATCTACCTGGCCGAACCCGACACACAGGAGTTGGTTCTGCGCGCCAGCAAGCAGGCCGGCCACCCTCACGCCACCCTCAAACGCCTGCGAGTGCGCGACACTCTGGTGGGCCAGGTTTTCCGCACAGGCCAGCCTGTCACGCGCCAGCCATCACCTGAGGCAGGCCCGCTCAGCGTGCAAACCGGTTTCCTGGTGCAATCCTTGATCAAGGTCCCGTTGCGACAGCACAGGGAGATCGTCGGCGTTCTCGGCGTGTACAACCGCCTCACCCCCCGCTCATTCAGCGACCACCACCTGACGGTCATGACTGCATTGGCCGATTGGGCCGGCGTGGCGCTTGAAAGGGCGACATTGTTGCGTCAGGCTGGCCCAGTTGCCCAACCCGACTCCACTCCAACCGCGTCCGCTCTGACCGCCGTGCCCGTTCAAATGATCCATAGCCTTGACAGCGCCAGAGCCGCTCTCGAATCGCTTCTCGGGGGTGATCACGCTGGGCTGAGAGCTGAACAGCTGGACCAACTCAAAGCAATAAAGAACGACCTGGAGCTCATGCGAAGCATGCCGGTCGTCATGATCGATCGGAGCGAAGCCGAGCGTCTTCTCGACCTCCCGGCCATCGTGCGTGCTGTGGCGAAGGAACACCACCCGCTCGGCGCGCGGCGGGGGATCTCGGTCGAGATCGAAGCCTCGCCGCCTCTGCCACTATTCCCCGGCGACCGCGGTCGCGTGCAGCAAGTTGTGGCAGCTCTGGTCTTGACCGCCCTACATCGAACACAGCAGGGCCGCGTTTCGCTCAGGGCGGAACGTTTCGATGTGGTGCGTGGCCGCAGTAACGGATTCAAGATCCCGGATGGGCTGCAGCTCGAGGATGGTCGATGGGCCTCGGTGACGGTCTCCGACTCGAGCCTGGGGCTTTCACCCGATACTCGCCGTTCGATCGAGGCGCCGACCGCCAACCCGGCCGACGGAAAGACCGGACCTGGCCTGTCGTTCGGCGAGATCCGAATGATCGCCGAAAGTCTGGGCGGCGTGCTTTGGCACGATCAGACCGCCGCCGGCCCCTCCGTCACGTTCGCATTCCCGGCGATTTGAGAGCGCTCATCGATGGCAGCCCGGCCCATTTCAGCCGAGATCTACACCACCAGCCATCGAATCCTCGGCCGCATCGTCCCGGGCACGATGGGTCTGTTCAGCTACTTGAACATCCGCACGACATCCTTCGTCGAAGTCGAGGGCGCTCATCTCAATCGACTCCATCAGCCGGCGAAGTTGGTCGCCCGATATCCGGAAATCTGGCTCGTCAAGAACGAGATCGTGGCCATCCTGGTCAGCAGCCGGCTTGAGCTCGGCCCGGCCAGCGTCACCCGCCGCGGCTACACCACCAGCGTACCGCATGGGGTGCACATCATGCTTGGCGGGTACGAGATGCGCGGCCTGCTCGAGATGCCGGGCAAGTTCGTCTTCGGCTCGGTGATGTTCGAAGGCGACCAGATCTTCACCCCGTTGTACAACGCCGAGCTTTTCGCCATTCTTTTCCCAAACGTGCGGGCCGACTCGCCGGCGGCGCTCTTCAATCGCGTGATGGTCGACGGCATGGCCGTTCTGCCCCGCGATGAACCAACCGGGGGGACCGGCCGCCTGGGGTAGACCCCCGGCCGCCACCTTCAACTCCGCCGGTATCTATTCGCCGTCGCTTCTCACAAGACGTAGCGAGCCGCCTCGGCTCCAATCTATTCTCGGTCATTACACCTTGCCTTGTCCCAGCTGAGAGTCTGCCCTGAACCCCAGCGACGAACGCGTCCCCAATGAGAGTATTTGTTGAAACGAGAAGGGGGCGGCTTCGCCGCCCCC
>Ga0209342_10002039_pt1 | contig 22105 bp, 23 predicted proteins | sample RifCSP16_2_FD_184023 | JGI IMG/M metagenome (GOLD analysis project Ga0209342, IMG submission 184023) | Soil microbial communities from Rifle, Colorado - Rifle CSP2_sed 16_2 (SPAdes) (version 2) | ecosystem: Environmental > Terrestrial > Deep subsurface > Rock core/Sediment | place: Rifle... | reverse complement strand
CCCATCCGTAGAAAATTTCCCCCTTTTTGAATTAATCAAAGGGCGAATTCAAACAATCAAACGAGGTATTCAAATGGCTAGAGGTGGCGCCAGGGTCGGCGCTGGCCGCCCCAAGACTTCGCGGGCGAGCAAGGAGCCGGCGAAGAAAGAGGTTCGCAAGCAGGGTTCGCGGGATGGAATTCCGAGTGCTGCGGCGCATGATGCCAGTGGCGCGAAACTGACCCCGCTGGACTACATGCTCAAGATCATGAATAGCGACGAGGCCGATGATGGGCGACGCGACCGCATGGCCGTAGCTGCCGCGCCATTCGTCCACACGAAGATGGGCGAGGGCGGCAAGAAGGAGCAGAAGCAGGAAGCGGCAAAGACGGCAGCGCGCAGCAAATTCGCGCCGGCAGCTGCGCCCAAGCTTGTGGTCAACAATAAGTGAGCGATACCCCGAAGTGGAGTACGGCATGCCTCGATTGGGCCGATAGGCTCAAGGCTGGTCGATCCATTATCCCACCGCCAATCTTCCCAGGCGAGGCCGAGGCGGCGCTAGAGGTGATGCGCGAGCTTCGCATCGTTGACGCGCCTGGTTCGCCGACAATCGCCGATGCGTGCGCGCCATGGGTGTTTGATCTAGCCGCTTCGATCTTCGGGGCGTACGACGCGGAATCCGGGCGCAGACTCATTACTGAGTGGTTTGTCCTGATCCCGAAGAAGAATTCGAAGTCAACGATTGCGGCGGCAATCATGCTGACCGCCCTGATTCGGAATTGGCGCGAGTCGGCAGAATTTACGATACTTGCCCCGACCCTGGAAGTGGCGAACAACAGCTTCGCCCCGGCGCGCGACATGGTGCGCAAGGATGACACGCTCGAAGATTTGCTGCAGGTGCAAACGCACGTAAAGACGATCACGAGCCGCGAGAATAACGGCAGCCTGAAGGTGTCAGCGGCAGATTCGAACACGGTATCGGGCAAGAAGTCGGTCGGTACGCTGATCGAGGAACTCTGGCTATTCGGGAAGCAGGCGAACGCCGAGGCCATGCTGCGCGAGGCAACAGGCGGCCTGGCGTCGCGGCCCGAGGGCTTCGTTATCTACATCACGACGCAGAGCGACGACCCGCCCGCTGGAGTGTTTAAGCAGAAATTGCAGTATGCCCGCGACGTGCGCGACGGGATCGTAGTCGATGAGGCGTTCGTGCCCATCATCTACGAATACCCGCCAGACATCATCGCATCAGGGCAGGATCGCAACCCGGCAAACTTCGGCATGGTTAATCCGAACATCGGCTATTCAGTCGATAGGGGATTCCTTGAGCGTGAGATGCGCAAGGCCGAGAATGACGGCGAAGCTTCGGTTCGCGGCTTCCTGGCAAAGCACCTAAATGTAGAAATTGGCCTTGCGCTGCGATCCGACCGCTGGGTCGGCGCTGACTTTTGGGAGGCTGCTGGCGACAGCAGTCTGACGCTCGAATCCCTGCTTGATCGATGCGAAGTTGTCATCATCGGTATCGACGGCGGCGGGCTGGATGACTTGCTTGGCCTTGCCATTATCGGGCGCGAACGTGACACCGGGCGCTGGCTGCATTGGGGGCACGCGTGGGCGCACAAGATCGCGCTAGAGCGCCGCAAGGAAATCGCGCCGGCCCTGCTGGACTTTCAAAAGGCTGGCGACCTGACTATTGTTGCGCGCCCTGGTGATGATGTGGCTGCCGTTGCAGACATCATCTGCCGTGTGCGCGATGCTGGCCTGCTGCCGGAAAAGATGGGCATTGGCGTTGACGCTGCCGGCATTAACGACATCGTCAACGAGCTTGTTTCGACTGATCGCGGCCTGACGATGGATCACATCGTCGCCGTGTCGCAAGGATGGAAGCTCAACGGCGCGATCAAGACGACAGAGCGGCGCATTGCGGGCGGCGAAATGATCCACGGCGCCAGCCCGCTGATGGCATGGAGCGTCAGCAACTGCCGCGTGGAAGATCGAGGCAATGCAATTTCAGTCACCAAGGCCGCATCTGGCAAGGCGAAGATCGACCCGGTGATGGCAATTTTTGACGCCGTAACGCTGATGTCGCTGAATCCAGCGGCGCCCGGTTCAGGCTCCTACCTAAACGATTCAGAACCCCTATTCCTATGACACCACAAACCATCCGAGCAGGCGCCGTCCTTGCTGGCGGCGCTCTCGTCAGCGTCGGCGCTGGCATGATCTACCAGCCTGCCGGCCTGATCGTCGGCGGCTTGCTGATGCTGTCGATGGGCTTGATCGGACACATGCGAGGCGGTGCGGGTGAGTAATTTTCTAACATCGCTGCTTGGCGGGCCGGGTGAGCGCAAGGGCGTGAGCTTCGATGCGCTGTGGGATCTGGTTGCTGGTGGCGCTTCGAGCAAGGCCGGTCCGTCCGTCAACTGGAAAAACGCCCTGCGCGTGTCGGTCGCGTTCTCATGTGGGCGCGTGCTGGCGGAAGGCATTGCGCAGATTCCGTTCAAGTTGATGCAGGAGGACGGCGAAGGCAGTCGAGCCGCCCGCGAGAATCCGATGTATCGCGTCCTGGCTCGCCGACCCAACGACTGGATGACGCCGTTTCAGTTCCGCGAAACGATGATGTATCACGCGATCTTCGCCAAGGGCGGATACGCCGTCATCAACCGCGTCGGCGGCAAGGTGCGTGAACTGCTGCCGGTGATGCCCGACCGCGTGCGCATCGAGCAGGGCGCGGATACTGCGCTCACATACTGGATTCGGATGCCAGATGGCCTTGAGCGCCCGTTTCCGCGCACGTCGATCTTTCATCTGCGCGGCCCATCATGGGATGGCGTCGAAGGTCTTGATGTCATCGACCTGGCGCGCGAAGCGCTCGGCTTGGCGCTGGCCACCGAGGAAACGCACTCGCGGTTCCACAAAAACGGCGCGAAAGCGGCTGGCATCATTTCCATGGATGGCGAGCTGAAAGAGGCTGGACGCGCTGCGCTGAAAAAAGCGTTTCAAGAGGCCAGCACAGGCGCGAATTCGTACAAAACACTGGTCCTCGACCAGGGCGCGACGTTTTCGCAGATGTCCATGACCGGCGTAGATGCCGAGCATATCCGCACGCGCGAGCTGCAAATTGCTGAAATCTGCCGGTTTATGCGTGTTTTCCCGCAAATGGCCGGCTTCGCAGACAAAACAGCCACTTTCGCATCTGCTGAACAGTTTTTCATCGCTCACGTTGTCCACTCGCTCGGCCCCTGGGTTGAGCGGTGGGAGCAAACGACCGACCGCGATTTGCTGACGCCAAAAGAGTTTGACGAGGGCTATTTTTCAAAACTTTCAGTGCAAGGGCTGCTACGCGGCGATGCAAAATCGCGCGCTGAATACTACGTCAAGATGTTCAGTATTGGCGCGATCAACCCGAATGGCATTCGCGCGCTGGAAGACATGAATCCCTACGAAGGCGGCGAAAAATACTTCGTCCCGATGAACATGGCCGACATCACGGCCGCGCAGTTGGGGCAAGCCCCTACCAAGGAGTAAATATGGAACGACTGAATTGCGGGCTGGTCGAGATTAAATTGCTCGGACCCGATACTGGCGACGATGCCATGAGCTTTACCGGCTACGGCGCAGTTTTCAACAACGTCGATGCTGGTGGCGACATGATCGAGCCGGGCGCGTTCGCCGCGTTCCTCTCCGATGTGAAGTCAGGTAAGCAGCGCTGGCCCGCGATGATGTCGCAGCATGGCGGCATGGGCCTGACTGCCGAGGACTTGACGCCAATCGGTGTATGGACTGACTTTGCCGAAGATGGGCATGGCCTGAAAGTGGCTGGCAAGTTTGCCGACACGCCGCGCGGCATCGAAATGTACAAGCTCATGAAGATGACGCCACGCCCAGCCATCGACAGCTTGAGTATCGGCTACATCGCCAAGGAAGTGACGCCGCGAACATCGCCAGACGAGCCGCGCCGCCGCCTTAAACGCATTGACTTGGTTGAGGTGTCGCCAGTCACGCGCCCAATGAACGGACTTGCCCGCATTACCGGCGTCAAGTCGCTGGAAGAAATCGATTCGCTTGCCGATGCAGAGCGCCACTTGAGGGATTCTTGTGGCATGTCGAAAAGCGAAGCTTTGGTGTTTGTCACCAGAGTGAAGGACTGCCTCGGACGGAGTGATTCCGATGGGGGCGAAATGCAGCAAATTGCCGAAGCGCTGAAACGCCGAGGCGCATCACTGGCCGCATAAGCCAAACACCAACCCCATCGACCGGCCTTGAGCCGGTTTTTTTACGCCCAAAGGAAAATTATGTCCGACCTCGCAGAAGTAAAGAGCATCATCGAAACCCAAGGCAAAGCCTGGGAAGAGTTCAAGAAAACCAACGACGAACTGGTGAAGGCCAAGGCTGACGGCAAGGCTGTTGGCGATCTGGAAGCCAAGCTTGCCAAGATCGAAAAAGACGGCTTGTCGTCCGGCGAGTCGGTGAGCGCCAAGTTCGTCGCAGCCGAAGCTGAAGTCAAGCAGGCCAAGGCCGCCGCCGCCGAAGCTCTTCTCGCCGTCGAAGAACTCGAAGCCAAATTCAACCGCCAAGGGCTTGGCGCAATCGGCGAGAAGAAAAAGCACGACGTTAATCTGTGGGCGCGCGCCGTGGTCGATGCGCACCAGAAGGGCATTATCAACCTGTCGCCGGAGCAGCAAAAGGCGCTGGCCGATGTCGAGGCCGAATACAAATCGCTGTCCGTGTCGAATGACGCGAGCGGCGGCTATCTCGCTCCGGCCGAGTATTCCAAGGAAATCATCAAGACCGTAACCCTGATGAGCCCGGCCCGCCAATTGGCGCGCGTCCGCACGACCGGATCGAAGTCGATCCTGCTGCCGAAGCGCACCGGCCAGTTCGCCGCGCAATGGACTGCCGAGCAAGGCGCCCGCACCGAAACCACTGGCCTCGCCTGGGGCATGCTGGAACTCTTCACGCATGAAATGTATGCGCTGATCGACATCTCCCAGCAGAACCTGGAAGACAGTGCGTTCAATCTGGAATCCGAAATCTCGTTCGAGGCAACCGAGCAGTTTGCGGTGGCCGAGGGTGCCGCGTTCATCAATGGTACCGGGGTCGGCAAGCCGGAAGGCATCCTCGTGAACGCCGACGTTGCGTCCACGAACAGTGGTGCCGCTGCGACCATCACGGCGGATGGTCTCTTGACGGTGAAACACGACATCAAGAGCGCATATGCCCGCAATGCGACGTGGTGTATGAATCGCACCACTCTTGGCGCGATCCGTCGCCTGAAAGACGGCAACGGCCAATATCTGTGGATGTCCGGCATCGCCAACGGCGCGCCAAACACCATCGATGGCGATCCGTACTGCGAGTGCCCTGACATGCCATCGGAGGGCGCGAACGCCTATCCAGTCGCTTACGGCGACTTCCAGCGCGCGTACTCGCTGGTTGACCGCATCGCCATGAGCATGCTGCGCGACCCGTTCACGCAGGCGACCAGCGGCAACATCCGGTTCCTGTTCCGCCGTCGTCTCGGCGGAATGGTCGTGCTTGCCGAGGCAATCCGCAAGCTCAAGTGCGCCGTGTAATCGCCAGCAAATCCCAATAAGTAGCACCCCGGCCCAGCCGGGGCACCAAAAGGAAACGCATCATGTATAACCTGCTTCGCAATGTAAAAATTACCCGCATCAAAGTCGATGGCGCCGGCTCGGCGTCAGCCACTCCGACCAAATGCGACATCATCGATATGGCTGGCTACGAGTCCGTCATGTTCTTCGCCGCCATGGGTAACGTGCTCGACACGTCCGCTGTGGCCCTGAAGGTGGCTGGAGCCACGACCAACAGTTCCGGGGCAATGGCGCTACTGGCCGGCTCGGCTGGCGGCACAGCCTCGGCCACTAGCTACGACGACAAAATCGTCGCACTGGATGTCGTCAAGCCGACGTATCAGTTCCTGGAAGCGCAAATCTTCCACGTCACCGCCGATGCGCCGTTCGATGGCATCTTCGCCATTCAGTACAACAGCCACAGCCTGCCGATCACGCAGGGCTCGACCGTTGTCGCGTCGTCCACCATCTACAGCCCCGCGCTGGCGTAATCCACCTGGGCGGCCACGCGCCGCCCATCCCAATATTTAAGGAGCTGATATGTCGGCAAACGTACTGAATTACACGGACCAGGGCGGCGCGGCGGATCACGTTGGCGGCACACTGGATATCGAGAGCGGCGGCACTGCTACGGTTAAATCTGGCGCTCAACTGAACATTCGCGGCCAGAAGTTCGAAGCCCAAGGCGCCCCCACCGTCAAGACCGCCGCCAACACGCTGACCATCGCCGAGCTGCTGACACGCATCATCACTGCCACCCCGACCGCAACCGGCGCGACCGCTGCATACACGCTGCCGACTGGCGCCCTGATCGATGCCGGCGTGACGATGGAGGTTGGCGACAGCTTCGACTGGACGATCATCAACAGCGCCCTGGCTGCGGCTGACACGATCACCATTACTGCCGACACCGGTCATACCATCGTCGGAGGCGCAATCGTGCAATCGCTGCATGCCAGTACGGGCGGCATCACCGGCTACTCGGCCACGTACCGCACGCGCAAGACGGCGGCTGATACGTTCGTCAGCTACAGGATCGCCTGATGAGCTACGCGCAGCGCCTGGTCGTCGCCGTCACGACCGCCGCAGACGGATCGGCAACCGCCTACTCGGATACCGTGACCGGTAAGATTTCGCAGATCCGTTACGTCAAGACCGACTTCGCCGCTGGAGTGGATTTTACGATCACCTCCGAAGCGACCGGCGAGACGATTTGGACGGAATCGGATGTCAACGCCAGCGCCACGCGCGCACCACGCCAGGACGCGCACACCACATCCGGCGTGCCGTCCCTGTACGCAGCTGGCGGAACGCCCGTTCTCGACAAGATCGCGCTTGCCAATGATCGCATCAAGATCGTGATAGCGGCTGGCGGCAATGTCAAGGCCGGCACTTTCCATCTGGTGATCGAGTAACCATGAAAATCCGCATGCTGAAAACCGTTCCTGGCTCGCTCGACGGAATCCGCGTCGCGACCTACGAGGCCGAAAAGGAATATGACCTGACCGGCACGCCCGGCGCGCGCGACCTGGCGCAAGCCTTCGTCGCTGCGCGCATGGCGGTTGAGGCTCCGGCCGACGCGCCCAGGCCACAAGTTGCCGCGCAGCCCGACATGATCGAGCTCGTCGCCGAGCCAGAGGTAAAAGCCGTCGAAGTCGCGCCAGAAAACAAGATGCTCGACACCGGCAAGCGCCCATATAACCGCAAGGCGAAATAATGATCGGTAACGTGATTGTGCGCACAAGCCCCGGCGCTGAGCCAGTGTCAAATGGCGACCTTATGCGGGGCGGGATCTACGTGATCGCCCATATTGCTAGTGGCAAGGCATATGTTGGCAGCGCCGTCAACTTTAAGCGTAGATTTAATTCGCACAGAAGTAGCCTGGCACTGAACAAGCATCACTCCGGCAAGTTGCAAAACGCCTGGAATAAATACGGTGAATCCGCCTTTAGTTTCTCCATCATCGAAGTTGTGCCCGAGGCGCGCGATCTTGTCGCACGCGAGCAGGCTTGGATTGATGAAATGGATTCCGTCGCACGAGGCTATAACATCTCGCCAACTGCCGGCAGCCCGTTAGGGGTGAAGCATTCTGCCGAAACGTGCGCTAAGGTGTCTATTCGGCTGGTTGGGAATAAGCATGCACTTGGCCTTAAGCATTCCGATGAAACAAAGGCAAAGATCGCGGCAAAATCAAGGGGCAGGGCTCCATTCGCCGGGCATGTGCATAGCGATAAATCACGGTTGGCGATGTCGCTAAAGCGCGCCGGAGTAAGCCTAACGGAAGAGCATTGCGCGAAAATCGGCGCCGCACATAAAGGTAAAAAATACTCCGATGAGCGGCGCAAGCAAATAGGCGATGTGCAGCGGCGATTCACGCCAGATCAGGCCAATTCAATACGAAATCTCATTGGGGCGAACCTTTCATACAGTGAAATTGCAGGGGCATTTCAATGCTCAAGACAGGTAATTTGCGACATTAATCTAAGAAAGTGGGCTTATCGTGATTGGTAATGTCATGACGCGAACAGGGCCAGGGGCGGAGCCGGTTAGTTTGATAGAGGCGAAATTGCACGTTCGCTGCGATGCCGACCTTACCGACGAGGACGCGCTGATTTCCGCCTTGATCCCGGTCGCCCGCGCACACGTTGAGTCCGCAACGAATCGCATCATGGTTACGCAGGGCTTACGCTCGACGTTCCCCGACTGGCCTGATCGGATCGACCTACGCGCGCCGCTGCGCAAGGTATCGGCGATCACGTATCTCGACACGGCTGGCGCATCGCAAACGCTCGCCGCTGCCGACTATGTGACCGACTTGGCAGAACTGCCCGGCATCGTCACGCGCGCATACGCCGCTACGTGGCCGAGCACATACGAGCACCCCGCCGCCGTGACGGTCGATTTCGTGGCCGGCTACGCAACGCCGTTCACTGTTGATGCGACGACCAATATCCTGACCGCTGCCGGCCATCCGTTTGCGACCGGCGACGTGGTGCGAGGAATCAATACGGGCGGCGCGCTGCCTGCTGGATTGGCTGTACGCACCGACTACTACGCAATCGGCGTCTCTGGCAACACGATGCAGCTTTCCGCCACATCGGGCGGAGCAGCAATCGACATCACCGGGGCCGGCACTGGCACGCACTTCATCGGCGGCGCTGATGATTCGACATGGACCGCCATGCGTCTGGCCATGCTGCTACTCATCGGCCATTGGTACAACAGGCGCGAGCAGGCGGGCGACTTTCAATCGTATGAGATCCCTATGGGAGCGACAAAGATACTTTTCCCACACAAAGTAATAGGGTTCTGATGGACGCCGGCAAAAAATATTCGCGCATCACCATTGAGCGCCCGAGCACAGTAGCAGCCGGCGACTACGGTCAAGAGCCCGGGCCGTGGGTTGTCGTCGCCTCGCGCATCGCCGCCGAGTTCCTGGACTCGCTGCCGAGCAAATCGGAATCGACCGCAAACGGTATTCGGATTGCATCGCAGCCGGCGCGCGTACGCATCGGATACCGGGCTGGCATCACGTCCGACATGCGCATTGTGCGGCATGGCGTGACCGATCGCACGTATCAGATCGTCGCAGGTCCGGCTGAAATTGGCCGCAAGGCCGGTATCGAAATCATGGTCGAACTATACTCGACGGCGGGGGCGTAATGTCATCAGTAACCGGATTGCGCGAGTTGAACGCGATGCTTCAATCGCTACCGCTGAAATTAGAGAAGAACGTGCTTCGTCAGGCTTTGCGCGCGGGCGCCAATGTCGTCAAAGCCGAGGCGCAGCAGCAGCTTGCATCGCATGGCAACGTCGATACCGGCATTCTCTCCAAGGGGCTGCGCGTATCGACTAGCGTCAAGCGCGGCACCGTAACGGCCAGCGTTAAGGCCAAGGGCGAGCACGGCTATATCGCGCACTGGATTGAGTTCACAGGTGCGGCTGCGCACGTCATTGCCGGGAAAAACAATGGCGCATTGGCCTTCGCTGGCGGCGTCTATCGCTCCATCAATCACCCTGGCTTTAAGCCAAAAGCATTTATGCGGCCCGCGCTCGATGGCAAGGCGCAGCAAGCCCTGATCGCCGTGGGCGAGGCGATCCGCGCCAGACTCACGAAAGAGGGCTTGAACGCCTCCGGTATCGAAATAGCAGAGGAATAAGGACACTATGACCACTCCATTTAAAGCACCGGCATGGCAAGGCGCAACCGTCGCCGTGCTCGCATCCGGGCCGAGCCTGACGCAAGAGGTAGCCGACAGCGTCAAGCATCTGCCACGCATCGCCGTTCGCCGCGCCTTCCGCCTCGCGCCCGACGCTGACTTAGTTCTCGCGCTGGACGGCCCGCCAAACTTTGGCTTTTGGGCCGAATCGGAAGGCTTTGCCGGTATCCGCGTTTGCGGCGTCGAGTGCGATCTGGACGCGATGTACGCGAACATCCCACATGAGCGCGCGACGCTCGGCCCCGGACATCAGATCGAAGTGCGCAACAACGGGCTTGCCGCTATCCGGCTGGCCGCGATGTGCGGCGCTGCCAAGATCGTGCTGATCGGCTTTGATCCTGAGCCATTCGCGCACTTCTACGGCGCCGCAGACAGCGATTGGGACAAGTACCCCGGCCTGACCAAAGGCCTTGCCGCACTGTGCGCAGAACTTCGCGCAAAGGGTGTCGAGGTCGAAGGTGATCCGAAGCCGGCCGCCGTGCTCGATGCGCTGCCCGATTACACGAATCCCGACGATACAGCCGCCCTGATCGATCTTATTGCATCAATCAACCCGCTGACGGTGGCTGAATTCGGCTGCAATGCCGGGCGCACCGCTGCCGCCATCCTGCGCGCCGTGCCGAGCATCACGAGCTATATCGGCGTGGACGCTGAGCAAGGCCATCAAACGACGCTCACAGCGCAGCGCAACGAGGTCCCTGTGCATCCTGGCGTGCTCGCTGCCGACGACCCGCGCTTTCATCTTGTAACGCGCCCGCGCGGCACGTTCGACCTACTGCCTGCCGATCTGCCGCAATGCGACGCGGTTTTCATCGACGGCGACCACTCGCGTGACGGCGTGCTGAATGACTACGCGCTCGCCAAGGCAATCGTCCAGCCGGGCGGCGTCATCGTTTTCCACGATGACAACGGGCGCGCAGACATGCAAGTGACCGAAACTCTGGCCGAGTTGAGAGCAGGCGGCGCGAACATCGAGCATGTCGATGGCACATGGCTGGCATACGAGCGCATCTCAGCACCGAAGCGCAAGGCTCGCAATGTCTGACGTTAAGGCGGTCCGCTACCTTCTGGCTAATAACGCCGCCATGATCGCTGTCGTTCCCGCTGCGCGTATCTACGCCGGGATTGTGCCGCAAGGCACTGCGCTGCCGGCCATCGCCGTGACGCACGTATCAACGAATCGCCGTCGCATCGTCGCTGGATCACTGGTCAAGTTCTGCACCTCCCGCGTTCAAGTCACGGTTATGGCATCGACTTACCCGGCGCAGAAATCGACTCTCAAGCTCGTGCGCGACGCACTGCCAGAGACGCGCGGAACTATCAACGGCGTCAACGTGGACAGCATCGCAAACGAAAGCGACGGGCCTGATTTCCGCGATGACGCGGCAGGGATATTCATGGGCTCGACCGATTTCATGGTGATGTTCATCGAATAGCGCAGCACAAACCAATCAACTGAGGCCGCCCCGTGCGGTCTTTTTTTCGTCCACAGATTTCCAACCCGCCCGTATCGCATCCCGCGAGCGGGTTTTTATGAAAGAGGCAAATTATGACCGCTCCAACCACCGTTCAGAGCATGACCGGCACAACGCTGGCAATCTCCGCAGGACTTCCTGCCACGTATGACGCTGCCGGCTACGGCGCGACCACGATCACCTACACCCTGATCGGCGAGATCGAAAACTTCGGCACTCACGGCGTGACGGCTGGCATCGCCGAGTTCACGCCCGTCAGCACTGGCGAAGTGGCGAAGGTCAAAGGCAATAAGAACTACGGGACCAAGTCGCTGACGCTAGGCTCCGTCCCGTCGAATGCCGGGCAAGTCATCATCGACGCTGCCGTCGAATCGACCGCCCGCTACTCGGCAAAGCTCACGTACCCGAGTGGCGCCATCCACTACCTGGACGTGCTCGTCTCGAAGGCTGAGTACGTCGATGGCGCTGCAGGTGACGTGCAGAAACGCGGCGTCGATCTTGCGATCTGCCGCAGGCCGACCATCGTCGCAGCCGTGTAATCCCCGCCCGGTTCGCCGGGCATCTCTTTTGGCGCAAGCCATCCCTAGCACCGAACGATCTAGTGTCGCCTTTCGCGGGCGCGCTGGATCGTCACGGGCAATTCCAATCCGCGAAAAGGAAATATCATGACCGACCAAATCACCGCAGTATTCAACGTATCCGACTTCGAAGCGACCGACACCGCATGGCTCGAAGTGGAAAACAAGAAGGGCGACGGCCCGCTGATGTTCAACGGCAGGCCGGTGCGCATCGAAGTGCGCAGCCCTGGCACCAAGGAATCGATGCGCGCGCAGCACAAGATCGACACCGCCGCGAACGCCAAAACCTACGCGGCAATTCGCGGCAAAGCCACGAAAGACACCGTGGAAAGCAATATCGAGCAGCGCGCCGAAAAGATGGTCGCAATCACCGCGCAGATCGAGAACTTTCCGGTGCCCGCCAAGGATCTGTATGAAAATCCCAAGCTCGGCTACATCACCGAGCAAGTCGTGAAGTTCAACGCCGACTGGGCAAATTTCTAAAGGCGGCGTCCGATGATTTGTCGCTCTACGTCCGGCACAACGCATGGCTCAACACTGCGCCGGACAAAGCAGAGGGTGACAAGTCGAAGGCGCCGCCAGTATCCAGATTGGCGAGCCTGCGCAAGATTGAGAAAGACGACGATTTCACGCCTGAAATGCCAGATCCAGGCGCTGCCGCATACCTGCTCGGGCACTTCTGGGCAGTCGGGCCAACGGTCGGCGATAGCCAGATCACGCAAGGCGAATTGCGCCACTACCAGGATAACGAGGGCATCACGCTCTCGCCTTGGGAGTGCGCCACGATGCGCCGGCTGTCCATCGAACACATGAACGAATCGCAGCGCGCCACAAAGCGCGATTGCAAAGCGCCATGGCAGTCCGATGAATACCTGGCAGTCGATAAGGTCGCGGCAGCGAGACGCCTTGAGGAATCAATGCGCGAGTTGACCGAGATGTAGCAGCAAACACCCGCCACCGTGCGGGACACATTCAAATGGCTCGCCTTGGCGGGCCTTTTTTACGGGCTAAAAATGGCACTGGCCGGCACATTAGAAATTCAACTTATTGCGGGCATCGCGCGCTTGCAGCGCGACATGGACCAAGCTGGCCGCGTAGTCAACAATGCCACGGCCAGCATGAGCCGCGCCGCTGACGCTGCCAAGTCAGCCCTCGCTGGCATCGGTATGGGCATTGGGCTTGCGCAGATCGTGCAAATGTCTGACGCCTACGCCAAATTCACGGCACAGCTGCGCCTTGCGTCAACGTCCGCGCGCGAGTACGCCGCAGCCTATGGCGACGTGAAGCGCATTGCCACTGCGGCGCAACAGGATTTGCAGGCGACCGGCATGCTATATGCCCGAATAGCGAACGGAACGCGAGAGCTCGGCACGACCCAGAAGCAGGTTGCCGCGATCACCGAGACCGTCAATATGGCGCTGAGGGTATCTGGCGCGACCGCTGCGGAATCGGCGTCTGCACAGCTTCAACTGTCCCAGGCATTCGCATCCGGCACCCTGCGCGGCGAGGAATTCAACGCTGTCAACGAGGCGGCGCCACGCCTTATGCTGGCCCTTGCCGACGGCATCGGCGTACCAGTTGGCGCGCTCAAGAAAATGGCCGAAAACGGCGAAATCACGTCCAAAATTATGGCCGATGTTCTGCCCCGCGCACTGGAAAAGCTGCGCGAAGAGGCTAAGGAAGTTCAGACCATTTCTGGCGCTTTCACGGTCCTGAAAGGCAACTTGATGGAATTCGTTGGCATTCAGGCGAATGCGAACGGCGGAGTTGCTGCATTGACGGGCGCGATTGGCCTGCTAGCGAGTAATCTCGCAGTAATCGGCACTGCAATGGTTGCGCTCACCGCGATTAAGCTCGCGGTATGGATGGAGGCGCTGACCGCTAAAACGCTGGCGGCATCAGCCGCATCCACCGCACAGAGGGCCGCAACCGTGGCCGCCGCACAAGCGGCGGTAGCGTCTGCGCAAGCCACGGTTGCAAGCACTGCCGCTGAGGTGTCCAACCTTCAGGCTCGCGCCGCCATGATCGTGGAGTTGCGCGCCGAGACGCTGGCGACGATTGCCAGCGCGAACGCCGTCATTAATTCGACCGCATCGGATGCCGCAAAAACGTTGGCGCTCCAGTCGCGGTCTGTCGCAATGATCGAAGTGGCCGCACTAGGCCGCGCCGGTATCGCCGTCGAGGCAAGCCTTGCCACCGCAACAGCCGCGTCTACTGCAGCAACTACTGCTGCAGCCGTGGCAACGACAGGGCTTACGGCGACGACATGGGGGGCAGTCATTGCGACGAGGGCATTGGGTGCTGCGATGTGGGTTGTAGCAAACCCGCTCACCGCACTTACCGCCGCCATCGGCATTGGTGCGACCGCATGGATGGTGTGGGAGAACAGGACGAAGGAATCGAACGACAAGGCACTGACATCTGTCGATGAAACCACGACCGAGATGATTTCGCGGCTGGATAAGCAGATCGAGAAGCTAAAGGAACGGAATCGCCTTCAAGACACTGAGCCGCGACTAAAAAGCATTACCGATTTGAGCGATGCTGACAAGGACGGGCTTGCGCGCGCCAAGAAGGCGCTTGACGAAGTCCGGTCCGGCTCCGGATCGTTCGCCGGTCAGTCGGCATCCATGCGTCAACTCGCAGAAATCGACCTCGCGCACAATTACGAAACCGCATTACTTCGCATCGGCCAGGCTCAGGACGAAGTAACTGCCGCCGCCAAGCGCACGGAAGGCGCTCGCCTAGCCGATTGGTTTGGTCGGAACGGTACTGCCGCGCAGCGCATGGCGCATGAACTTGAGGAAACGCGCAAGAAGGTCGGCACGCTCACTCCTGAGATGGAAAAGCTTATTCGAGCCAAGTATATCGACAAGGGCGCGGCCAAAGTCATCACTCAAGAAGCAACCGCATATCAAAACCTCGTCACATCCATCGGCGAGAAGATCGCAGCCAACAAGCTCGAAATGAGCGGGTACGACAAGCTCTCTGACGCGCAGAAAATGACGATCAAGCTCGATGAGTTGATTGCATCGGGCAAGAACAAACTGACGCCGAAGCACATCGAGGAAACGCGCGCGCTGATTGCTACTGTGGCCGCGCAAGATCAGGCCATTGAGCGCACGAATGCGATGGCGAAAATTCAGGCGGAGTATGCCGAAAATATCGGCAAATCAGTCGAGTCCGCAATCAAAGAGGCCGACAAGAACGAGGAATTGGCGCGCACATTCGGCCTGACGAAATCGGCTGTCGAGGCGCTGGAAATCGCCCGCATGGAGGATCGTCTTGAGCGTTTGCGCGGTATTGACATGGCCGATGACGAGGTTGCCGCGCTGGAGCTTGTAATTGCCGCGAAGAAGCGCAGCGCTGCCGCAGCGACCACGCTCGACCAAATGGAAATCGCCAAGAAAGCCGCCGACGACGCAATGGCGGCATGGAAGAAGGCCGCCGACTCAATCGAAAATTCCCTCACCGATGCCCTCATGCGCGGCTTCGAGTCCGGCAAATCCTTTGGCCGCAACCTGATGGACACGCTCAAGAACATGTTCAAGACGCTGATCTTGCGGCCTACGATCCAGGGGATACTCGCGCCTGTTGCTGGTACGCTGGCAGGCTCGATGATCCCAGTCGCTGCGCAGGCTGGCGTTAGTAGCGGCGTAGGTAGCGCGGTTGGCTCCAGCCTTGGCATTGGCGGCACGCTTGCGTCCATCGGTACTGGCGCGATGCAGACCGCTGGCGCAATTCTGAGTGGCCAAATCGGGCTAGGCTCTACGCTGAGTGCTGGCCTGAGCGCCATCGGCACCGGCACGGCGTCGGGCATGGCCGCGGGATTCTCGTCCGTCATCGGCGCTCTCGGCCCTATCGCCCTCGGCATCGCTGCCGCCGTCGCCATCTGGAAGAAGCTCGACACGTCCGGCACGTTCCACACTGGCGGCGCATCTTTCGCATCGTCGGCAGGTGTATCTACGATCCGCGCCGAGTCGCTTGGATTTGAAGCTACGCGCACGAATGCCGACACGGAGAAAATGACTGCCGGCCTGGTAACAGGCATCGTCAGCATTTTGGACAGCACGGCGCTCGCGTTCGGCAAGGCCGCAGGCTACACCGCTGCGACCGCGTTTGCTGACGACACATCGAAAGATGGCGCATGGGGCGCGCTCGTGATCGACAAACTGGGCGCAAAGATCGTTGATTGGCAGGATACTAAAACCGGTAGCTGGGCGCCGAAGGAATTCGCTGATGGCGCAGCCGGTCAGACTGAATATCTCGCCGCGCTGAGCGCATCGGTACGCACTGCGCTTGACGATATCGGCCTGCCATCATGGGCGCAGGGAATGCTTGATGGCCTGGCCGATGGCGCATCGCTTGATGATATGGCGAAAGTCGTTGACAGCATCAATGCCACGAAGCGGGCGCTTGTCGTCATGGGCGAGCGCCTGGCCGGATTTGCGAATCTGAGCGATGGCGCAGCATCGGCGCTGATCAAAGCGTCGGGCGGGATTGATGCGCTGGTCGCGAATGCATCGTCTTACCACGAAAATTTCTACACCGAGTCCGAAAAAACAGCATCCGTCACAAAGCAAGTGACTGACGCCCTGGCCGCCGTCAACGTCGCGATGCCGACGACGCGCGAAGGATACCGTGCCGAGATCGAGGCGCGGCTGGCGCTTGGCGAGGCTGGCGCTCCTGCGGTTGCTGCAATGCTTCGGCTGAATGGCGCATTCGCATCGTTCACGCCTGTCGCCGAGTCGGCAGCCACTGCCGTGCGATCACTCGCCGACATCCTGGGCGAAGCCGCCAGCCTGCAAGACCAGCTCGACAGCCTGACCATGTCGCCGACCGCTCTCGCCGCGAAAGCCCGGGGCAAGATCGATCCGAGCAATCTCAAGCTCTACGACGACGTGCAGATCGCGCAGGGCGTGGTCGATCTGGCCGCCGCCAACAAGGTCTACCTCGATCAGATCCGCGAAATGGACCGTGCGACGATGACTTCGGCGCAGCTGCGCGCGGACGACATCATCGGCATGGATGAGAGCACGATCAAGTTGTACGACCTGGTCATGGCCCGCAAGGCAGATCAAGCCGCAACCGCTGCTCACGCCACGCTGATGGAATCGAATCGCGCCCGCGCCGATGCGATCTACACCAAGCGTCAAGCAGACGGGCAGGCCGCAGAGCAGGCGGCAGCATCGCAGGCACAAGCCCTGATGACGCAGCGCGCCGGCATGGAGGCGACGCTCTTCAATTTGACGCACACGTCAGCCGAACAACTGGCGCGCGCTCGTGAGCTTGAATTGGCCGGCATGAACGCCACGCTGCGCCCGCTGCAATCGCAAATCTACGCGATGCAGGATCAGGCGTCAGCGGCGGCCATGGCTGCAACGGCGCTTGAGAATGCAGCGGCATCGGCTCGTGCGGTAGCAAGCGAGCGCGGCGGCCTGCAACGCGAGATGTACCAGCTGACCGGTAACACCATCGCTTTGCGCAAGATGGAAGTTGCCGCACTCGCCCCGGAGAATCGCGCGCTCAAGGAATCGATTTTTGCCATGCAAGACAAGATCGCCGCCGAGCAGGCAGCAGCCGCAGCCGCTCAAGCCGCAGCACAGGCCGCACTACAAGCCGCCGAGGAGCAGAAGCGCGCCGCCGAGCAGCACAAGAACGCGATGCAGGGCGTCACCGACACCATATTCGCCGAGGTGGATCGCCTGCGCGGCCTGATTTCTGGCGATGGAGCGCAGTCCCTGGCTTCAGCATGGGCGAAATTCACCGTCACCAATGCCATGGCGCGCGGTGGCGACGAGGACGCCTACAAACTCCTGCCGCAGTTGTCGCAGGCGGTTGACCGGCTCGCCGAGGCGAATGCAATCACCGAGTTCGACTTACGCCTGTCGCGCGCTCAATTGGCATCTGCCATGTCGATGACCGCGACAGGCATTGGGCGGCAATTTGGCTTGAGCGTCCCGAGCTACGACGTGGGTACCGACTACGTGCCGCGCACCGGTCTGGCATTGATCCACGAGGGCGAGCGCATCACGCCAGCGGCCTACAACAATCCGTACACGCGCGGGCAGGGCGGCGACACGTCGCGGCTGGAAGCGGCTGTCGAGCGCTTGACGGCAGAGGTTGCCGAACTGCGCCGAACGAACAGCCTGGAGAACTACGCCATCGCCAAAAATACCGGAGAAACCGCGAGCCAGCTTGATGATGCGATCAACGGCGAGCGCCCAATCTTGGTCGAGGTGTCCGCATGATCGTCCTTGATCCTGTAACCATCACCGATGCGATTCTCACATCGACCAGCGTACCGGAAACGGATTACGCGGCCTACAGCGCGACGGGCGTCTATGGCCCGGGCGAGCGTGTCATTGTCGTGGCAACCGACGTGCATGACATCTACCAGCAGATATTGGGCACGTCGGCGACCGTCACCATGACGATTGCCGCGCCGTGCGAGGTGTCGCAGGTGGCGCACGGCTATGCGGCGAATGCACCGGTCAAATTCGCCACGACCGGCGCGCTACCGACTGGCCTCGTGGCTGGCACGACGTACTACGTGAAATCCCCTGTCGCAGACACGTTCAACGTGAGCGCAACTGCGGGCGGGGCCGCGATCACGACGACGGGCACGCAATCAGGCGTGCACACGATCACGCAGAACGCCATCGGCCAGACGCCGGCTACCAGTCCGCTTTACTGGGCGCTGGTCGGCGTCATGAACGCCTACAAAATGTTCGATGCGGTCAACAACACGCAGACATCCAATGCGGAATCGATCATTGTCGAGGTGACGCCGGCCCAGTTGGCGGGCGGCCTGTACCTGGGCGGCCTTGACGCGAATGAGATCGTTACGACGATGACCGATCCGGTCGAGGGCGTGGTGTACACGAGCACGGAAAGCCTGATTCAGTCCACGTCTGGAAGTAGCTATTACAACTGGTGCTTCGCCCGCATTCGCCGCAAGAATTTTCACCTCAATCTAGATCTGCCGATGTACTACGGCGCAACGATTCAGGTCGCGATCAACAAGCCGGGCGGCACGGCCAAATGCGGCATGTTTTCCATCGGCCCGCTGACCACGTTCGGCTTTACGGTATTTGGCCTTGGCGCCGAGGACAAAGACTATTCAAGCACGCGCTTTGGTGTGGACGGAAGCAGTTCAACCACTGTACGCGGCTACTCGAAAATCATGACGCTCGACGTGGTCATCTACAACGATGTGATCGATTCGGCGATTGACCAACTGCGCGATTTCCGACAGCGCAATGTCGTTTTCATTGGATCGAGCACGTACGGGCACTCCATCGTGTTTGGAAAATATTCCAGCTTCAAAAATGTGATCGCAGACGTTCCGATTTCCCGCATGGCCCTAAAAATTGATGGAGTTATTTGATGTCGACTATTGATCCACTTACCGGCGATGCCCCTCTGCGCAGCCAGGCGCAAGAAACGTTTGACGCCAACATGGGGAGCTTCATGGCGGAGTTCCCATCTCGAATCACGCAGTTCAATGTGGTGGCCGGGGAGGTGGATGCAAATGCAGTTGCCGCCGCTGACGCCGCTGACGCCGCCGTGCCAGCCGCCGCCGAAGCCACCGCCTCCGCCCTCACCGCCGTCAACGCACCCGGCACGTCCGCTACGTCCACGACCAGCCTCGCAATCCAGACGACCGTACCCGCGACCGTCTCGCTCACGATCCAGACTGGCAAGAGCCTGCAGGCTGGCATGATGATCATGCTCGCCTCGACCGCATCGCCAGAAAACTGGGAGAGTGGCCCAATCGTCTCGTACAACAGCGGGACCGGTGCACTTGTTTTCACGGCGGCGTATTCGCAGGGCATCGGCACATTCGCAGCGTGGACCGTGAGCCTCGCGCCTCCGGTGATGTCGACCGTGAGCAATGCCGTGCGCGATCTGACTGGCGCTTACAACGTGGTCGCGCAGGATCTTGGCGCGGTGTTCGCTTGCTCTGGCACTTTCACCGTAACGACTGACGCGGCGGCAACGCTCGGCAACGGGCATTACGTCTACTTCGACAATTCCGCTGGAACGGGCGCCGTCACCATTGGGACGTTTGTGCTGCAACGTGGGCAGGCTGTGCTTATGCGGTGCAATGGCGTCGCCTTGAGCTTCATTCGCATGGGCGGCGCGCTCCCTATGTTGAAAGTGAGCGATCAGAAAGCAAGTGGCGTAGACGGTGGAACGTCGGTGGCTACCACGATTACACAAACCCGCACTCTCAATACAACCGACGTTAACACAATCGCCGGCGCTTCCCTCGCCTCAAACTCGCCTACCGTTCCAGCCGGCACCTACAGGGTCAGTGGCCGCGTGCCAGCCTACCCAAGCGCGGGCGCGCATAAAGCGTTCTTGTACAACGTCACGGACGGCACCTACGCGCTCATTGGGTCTAGCTCGGCGTCTGGGGGCGACTCTGTAATTAGCGGAGTCATTACAATTGCCGCCACGAAGGCCTTTACGGTGAGGCATTGGACCGTGACGGCGACTGGGTGGGGCTTGGGACAGGCGACAAGTACCGGCCAGGTCGAGGTGTACTCTGAATTGACGTTTGAAAGGGTGGCATAAATGCGATACATTACTTTTGAAGCGGACGGCACAATCACCGGCTGTTACCTGCAAGATCTCTTGATCGAGCACGAGGATGCGTACCTAGAAATCGACGAGGATGCGGCGCGCAATTGGACCTCTTGGAGGGTCGAACTGATTGCAACGTGGGCCGATGTTGAAGTGCTGGTCCCGGGCGAGGTTGATGGCGAATTCGTTACCGTCATCCAGTCCGAGCCGCGAATGGTTCCGCAACTGGTCGAGCGCATCCCGGATGCTCCCGTCATCGCCATCCCCGCAGCCGTCACCATGCGTCAAGCGCGACTCGCGCTGCTGGCCGCAGGCATGCTCACGACCGTCACCAACGCCGTCGCCACGATGGAAGGCGCTGATGGCGACAAGGCGCGCATCGAGTGGGAATTCTCCAGCGAGGTGCGGCGCAACCAGCCGCTCGTGCCGGTCCTGGCTGCCGCCCTCGGACTGACCGAATCGCAGCTTGACGACCTGTTCATCATGGCGGCGGCCCTATGATCGGCATCGGCCCCAACATCGCGTATCAGCCTGCCGTGAGCCGCCACAGCAGCGGCGCATCGCTCGAATTCGATTTCACGACCGGCAGCGCGCATCCCATTGAAGGCAATGCGGCACTCGTCGTCACGCGGGCGGGCGATACGGCTACACGGTTTAACCCTTCGGGCGTGCTGGAAGTGTGCGCTGCGAATACGGCGCGGTTGCAGCATGATCCGAGCGTGCTGGAGTTTGAGAATAAATTCGTCTCGTCAGAGGACTTTGCCGACCCCTTGTGGGTTAAGTCGGGGGTTAGTGTGTCCTCAAATGCGGCGCTTTCCTCAAAAGGCGAACTAACTGCGGATAAATTAGTGGAGTCTGTAGCTAATTCGGATCACAACAGCCGACAAGCCGCAACGGTTTCGTCAGGTGAAGTACACACTTTTAGTGTCTTTTTGAAAGCTGCCGAGCGCACTCAAGCCGCCCTAGAAATATACACGGGCGCATCAGTCTATAAGGCGGTGTTCAATTTAAGTGCGGGCACTTTTATATCGAGTAGCGGCTCCGGCAGCTATCAAGTTACGCCGTCGGTCAATGGGTGGTATCGAATTGCGATAACTGCTACAACTACCAGCACTTCACTCAACGCGTTCGTCCATACCGCATCGGGGGGCGTTACGTCCTATTTAGGTGACGGGGCATCCGGCGTCTACGTTGACCGCGCACAACTCAACACCGGCCCCACCGCCCTCGCATACAAACGCACAGGCGCAACCACATACCCGAAACAGTATGCGTGCGATGGGCTGCTGGCAGAGGATGCGGCGACGAATAGCATTCGGAACAATACGGCAACGGGTGCGGTTGCGGGTACGCCGGGGACTGCGCCAACACATTGGGGTGTTTCGTCAACAGGCTCTGGTGTGACGCGTGAGGTTGTTGACACTGGGGCCGAGGACGGGATTGAATATGTTGCTATTAGATTTTATGGGACACCAGTAGGTATAACCAACGTTAGCGTCAGTTTGGAAGGTGTAAATTCGGTAGCTGCAAGCGCCGGGCAAACCTGGGCTACTAGTCTCTACCTCCGACATACGGCGGGCACGCTGGACAATGCAACGGTAACAATTAGCGTACTAGAAACGGACGGCGTATCAACGACAGCGGGATGGAGCTCGGCGGCACTTACTCCAACG
>Ga0209342_10002037_pt1 | contig 22117 bp, 17 predicted proteins | sample RifCSP16_2_FD_184023 | JGI IMG/M metagenome (GOLD analysis project Ga0209342, IMG submission 184023) | Soil microbial communities from Rifle, Colorado - Rifle CSP2_sed 16_2 (SPAdes) (version 2) | ecosystem: Environmental > Terrestrial > Deep subsurface > Rock core/Sediment | place: Rifle... | reverse complement strand
GATCGCCTGGGCGGTCGTGATCGTCTATGCGGCGTCGAACTCGCTCAACTTCACCGACGGCCTCGACGGCCTCGCCGCGGGCTCGTCGGCGTTTACCTTTGCTGCGTTCGTCGTGATCGCGTTCACGAGCGGGTACTTCTCGAGCCACTCCCCGGCCAGCGCCGCGAACCGCGGACCGGTCTTGGGAAGCTGGAACGCGCCGGCCGCGAGCCGCTTGCGGATCTCGGAGGCAACGTGCTTGGCCGCCTTCTGATCGCCGATCTTCTTGGCCTTGCGCTGGCCGTTGTGCGCGACGAACACCCACCAGGCCCCTTTCCACTGCTTGACCCTCACGCCCATCGAGGCCCTCCTCCCGTCTATCTGACGAGGTCCACCAGCGTGACCCCGAGGGCGCGGGCGATCCGCTCGAGCGTGTCGAGCGTCGGCGGGTGCAGGGCTCGCTCCAAGCGCGCCAGCGTGACGCGGTTGATCCGCGCCTTCTTCGCCAGTGCCTCCTGGCTGAGGCCCCGCTGGTCGCGGAGCTCGGCGACCCGTGCCGCGACGCGCCGGGTTCCCGGGGTCGTCACGGTAGCATCTATGCTACGACTCCCCCGGCGTGTCAAGGCCGATCCGTGAGCCCGCGGAGCACCTCGTCCACCACGTCGCCTACCGCAGCCCGCCTGTGCTGGCGGAACGCGACGATCCAGGCGTCGAACTCGGAGCGCCGGACGAGGATCTTGCCGCCCACGCGGTAGTGCGGCAGGGGATGGTCGGGGCCCTCGAGGTAGTCGCGGAGCTTGCGGACGGAGAGCCCGCTGTAGCCCGCGAGCGCGACCAGCGGCAGGAAGGGGTCGAGCGGCGTGCTCACCACGACGCGCTCGGCCAGCACCCCGCGGACCTGGGCGACGTCCTGGCCCCGTGGAGCCCGGGGGTCGCGGTTCATGGCCAACTGCAGGCGGGCGGGCCGCCGGCGGCGGCGCCGAGGCGTGCCCGGGTTTCGCCAAGAAGAGCGAGAGGGGTCACGAGGCGGGCCGCGCGGCCTCTGCCTCCCTCATGGAATGGGCACTCTCGGCGACTGACCCGGCTGCCATTCAGTCGGGTGACGCGCGGTGACGGGGTGACGGGCAAAGCGCCAACTCTTCCTGTACGCGCGCGCGCGAAAGAAAGTTCCCGCTCTTGGCGTCACCGCGTCACCATCCGCCACCCGAGGGCGGGTCACGGGTGCTCCTCGGACAGCACCGGGTCATCTTCGCCGGGCTCGCGGGCGGGTTCGGAGTCGCCGAGTCGGAGGTCGATCCCGTCCCACCACCGCGCACCACCATGCGCTCGCCGGTCGGTGCAACCAAGCGTCCGGAGGGCGGCGCCCCAGGTTTTGCCGGTCAGCGGGTCCTTGAGCCCCTGCGCCCTGCACCACGTCTCGTACTCCTCTCGCAACCGACCGGCCAGCACGCTCACGCCGGGCGCGACGGTGCAACAGTCGGCGACGAAATCGGCGAGGGGCTCCTGGGAATGCCGGTAGGCGTCGGTCGCCGTGGCGACGGCCTCGGGCTCGCCCAGGCCACCGGCGAGCCAGCGGGCGCAGCCTTCGACGGCCCAGGCGAGAATCGCCGGGCCGGCCTCAGCGGGATTGATGAGCGTCGCCTTGATCGTTTCGTCGCGGTCCTGTCGCCGCGGGCGGGCCACGGGAAACGGCAGCTCCCGCAGGCGCCGCCACAGGCCGTCATCGTCCGCGCTCGCCCTGGGGCGGAAGTTGGACGCGAGCAGGAGCTTGAATTGCGGCGTGAACTCAAACGTCCGCTCGTACACGCGGCGCGCCGCCACCGAGTCGCCGCCCGTCAGGAGCTTGACGAGCCCCTCGGCCATGCGTTGCCCGTCGCGCGTCTCGACGGACGTAACGAGCCGGGCGCCGGCCAGTCGGGCGACGTCCTCGCGCGGGCCGTCGCTCGGTTTCTTGGCAAGGAACGTTGTGAAATCCGCCGTCGTCGCGTAGTCGCCCCAGGTCTGCCGCAGCGCCTCGACAAACGTGCTCTTGCCGCCGCCAGCCGGCCCGCGGACGAACACGAACACTTCTTCGCGCGTCGAGCCCGTGAGCGCGTACCCGGCGTAGCGTTGCGCGTAGTCGCGCGCGCCCGCGTCGGGGATCGCGTCCCGGAGAAACCGCGTCCACACCGGATGCGCCGCGTCCGGGTCGTAGGGCGCCGCCGTCATCTTCGTCAGGAAGTCCTCGCGCTGGTGGGGCCGCAGATGCCAGCTCCGGAGCTCGAGCGTCCCGTTCGGGCAGTTCAAGAGCCATGGGTCGGCGTCGAGTTGGTCGGGGCTCACGGCGAGATCTGATTGTGCGAGGCTCAGCATCCGGCGTAGGCCGGGCTCGCTGTTCGCATAGGTCGCCCACTTGGCGAGGGCCTTGCGGCGCGCGGCGTCCGTCGCCTGGGCGGCCTCGGCGAACCAGCCCCGCGCCGTCAGCTTCGCGGCGCGCATCGCGGCGTCGCCGACATCCCGGCGCCAGCGCCGCCCGTCGAAGTGCAGCCAGCCCGCCCAGGCGTAGCAGTAGCGGAACGCCTTGTCGTGCTCGGTGACGAAGCGCGCGGCGTTGCCCACGTCGGTCAGCGGATCTTCGCCGGCCGCCCGCGCCCAGCCGTACCAGCGGAACAGTGCGGTCACCACCTTGCCGCCGTCGCCCGCGAGCAGCTCGCCGAGCTGGGGGCCGCCCGTCACCGGCTCGCCGGCCGCCAGCCGGGCCACGGTGGACACGACGTCGCGGCGCCGGGCGCACGCTTGCTCGTCGTGCCCCTCGAGGGCAGCATGGTGGATCATCCGCACCGCGCGCTCCTCGCCGAGCCCGTGGCGGACGAACAGGCCGGCCGCCGCGAGGGCGGCATCGTGCCGCCGGCCCGCCGTGGGCCAGTGCCGTGCGAGCAGGCACGCTGCGGCTAGGTCCACGGCCGCCGTGCGGAGCGTGGCGCCGTCGCATCGGGCTTGCGCGCCGTCCTCGTCCCACTCGATCGGCTCGCCGCTCGGGTGGACGGAGCCGGGGAACACGGTCTGTGCGCCAGTGGAGCGCAACTCGACGAGGGTCGTCCCCGCAGGGTCGGCGAACCGCTCGGTACTGACGGGCGCGGTGACGACGTAGAGCCAGTGCGAGGCGCGCTTGCTCGTCCGGCCGAATCGGCTCGCGGTCGGCAGCAGGAACGCCGGGGCCAGGCGCACGGCCTCCGGGCAGTCGAGGTCCACGTCCGTCAATCCGCCCGAAGGCTCGCCCAGGAGGACGCCGACGTTGATCGGCTGGCCATTGAAGTGCGCCCTGAGCTGCACTTCCTCAAGCCGGAGATCCTGCCACCCCGTGAAGATCGGCGCCTTCTCACGGTGCGGCACGGGGATCGGCGCCCATCCGCGGTCGAGGTAGGTCCGCGCAAGCTCCGGGAGGCTTCCGACCGACTTCAAGTCAGAACCATCGCGCAGACTGTGGTTCGTCGCGTTCATTTCCGTGCGGTACGCGCCTTGTACTGGGCGATCAGCGCCTGGACTTGCTCCAGCGAAGCGATGTAGTCACGCAAAGACACCGACAGGTCGCCGTTGAAGACCCGTTCCAGGAAGTCGGCCGGCAGGTTGGAAAAGACGAACGCCACCCTGTGGGTGCCTGGGTCGCAGTCGATCCGTTCAAGGTGGCCACCGATTAGCGGAGCCGCGGCGGCGAGCTTGTAATCAGTGAGCGGCACGCTCATGGCACTCATCTGACTCAAGTGGACCATGGTCGCCGAGAGAAAGACGTAACAACCAGAGCCCGTGTCTGCGTCTCACGGGATCCCGCTGTGGGGAGAAGCGCGACTCGACGCCCTACATCGAGCCCGCCGCCGAGCTACTCAGTCATTGGTTGGATTGTGGCTGTTCGACGACCGACACTGAACCTCCGAGGGGTGCGCCCTAGCAACAGGAGCAAGGGCTTGCCCTTGAAGACGAGTTGGCGAATGTACCCAGGCGCCTTTGAGTGAAGGTGGCCAAGGAGGAGGTAGGCAGCCCCCTGTGGGGAACGCTGCGCCACCCATTCGTCGCGAAAGAGACGACCTGGTACTTGCGGGCTACTTCCGCAACGCAGGACTCTGTATAGTCGAGGGAGCTCCTTTGCGAAGAAGCGATCCGCGGAAACCCCGCATCGGCGCCCGACCCAGAAGCGGCGCAGTTCCGCCAGCAGGAAATCGTACTGCCGAGCGGCGGTCAGCGGATGCGGTGTCTGACGCCTTCCAAGCCTGTGCCTCGCGATACTGCGAGGGGCACGAATCGCTTGAATCCGCCGTCTAACTCTCTCTCGCCACGTCGAAGCGTTGCGGCTCGCCCGTCGGAAAGTGGGAATATCCTTCACAATCGCCCCTTGTGTCTTGATCCACCATGCAAGAAAGCCTGGATCACGGTCGTGGAGCAACTCAAGAAAACGTGCCTGTAGCTCTTCTTCTAACCAATCCACATCCGTAGCTGGCGGCGTGAGCCCGCGCAGTAGCCCGCGGCGATCATCTAGAATTCGTGTGGACATCTTTGACATTGCGCGACCTCGGCTCCCGTTTCGCGGTGCTGTGGGACTACTTCCAGCCCGCACGTCTCACGTCTGCTTCGAAGACTTCCACCGCACGTTGCCACCCGCGCGAGCCATCTCCTGTTCCCCCGGGCTGGTCTTTTGGGCTAGAATCTTATGAGGAATTATGAGGCCGAATTCTCGGCTTGGAGACCGCGTTCGAATCATGACCCTCGCGCTCTCGTTGCTGCTCACGGGTTGCGCAACCTACTTCTGGACAAAGCCTGGCACGACGGATGAGCAGTTCTACAAGGACAGCCACGAGTGCGCCAAAGAGTCGAGTCCGCGCGCGGACAGCAACGTTAAGGAATTCCGGGTAAACGACGACCTTTACCGAGCGTGCCTCTCCGCACGTGGCTATCGCAGAGCCAAGTACTTCTGGTCGCCGACGCCGAGCTGGAGAGGCGTCACAGAGTAATCCCTCCAAGCTGACCCACTACTCTACTGAGCCGGAATCGCCCAGCCCCGGGATGCCCGACCGATGAGCTGCCAGCTGTACGGGAGTGACTCAGTTTGATGGGCGACAGCGTTTGCAGGGGCGTCGCTTCTCGGAGGGGATGACGCTGGCTGGATCGTACGGTTCCCAGTTGCGCTGGACCGTTCCTAGTTTCGTAACCTCGGAACAATTCAGGCGATGATATGGGCGGCGGCCCCACGGCTCGGTCGGATTCTTCGCGGCGGCGATGAATTTCATGTGACCCCCCAAGATCGCCTGACCCATTGATAGCCCTTTCCCATCATGCATCGCTGGTAGATGCCCTGCAGCGGTGTCCGATTATCCAGGCTGTGGGCTTGTACTACCGACCGGCGGAGGGTGTGTCCGGCGCTTCTTGGTAGTTCAGAAGCCGATACGTCTCTCGTTCGCCTCTCCTCCTGATCGCGATGTCTACAATATAACGCTTCGGCAATCCCCGCCCCAAGGTCATGTCAAATTCAGGCGGGAGGCTTTGCCGGACGGCCTTAGCAACCGTGCCCACGTACCACTTGTTGCCGTCTAGATCGTAGAACTCGAATCCTTTGTCTCGCAAGAACCCCTGAAAGATCCCGCGTAGATGCGCCACTTCCCTGGTGACCGGAATCTGTGCTATCACGCCGATTGTCGGGTAGTTGTCACGCGCTCTCGCTGCGGTCGCGTAGCTGACGAAGGCAGCCTCCTCGCGCCATTCGGCGAGAACCTCTACTTGATGCAACCTCAGCGTCTGAAGATAATCTCGGTAGGTTGACACCACGCGCGGGTCCAGCGGCGCTATGGCAGCCTCTAGTTTTTCTCTGTCGTCGCTCGCCAACACGAGCTTCCTGTACTCATCGCCGATCCGACTGAACAGCGCCGGATTGTCTGTGTGGACCATGACCTTCAGTGAACCGCGCTCGAACGCAGTCACTGCCAATGGGGCGAGGTCTGCGTGGAGCGACTGCGCAAATGCGCCCCATAGCGATTGAAGCGTCGAGGCGACCGCAGATAACTCTCCGAACGTCACCCGATTCGGTGAGGTCTTCCCCGCAAGATGAAACGTCGGGCGCTCGGCCGGAGATTGTGATCGACGCTTGCGGCTGCCGGGCAAAAACGCGCCGGGTTCCGGCAACGCATCCTCGGGCACCAAGTCTAGCGGGATGTCCCACATCTGGACCGGGGACCGTTGCCGCCGAGTGTAATCAACAACTGCGACGCGCTCTTTGCGGAATGCCCAGCGCAGCGGCTGCGCCCCAAGCTTGATTGCGTCCAACTCTAAGTCAGAGATTGGCGCTTGAATCCAGCGCACGATCTCGCCAGAGTCATCCTCGTCAACAGCCATGCCGAGAAATTGATTGCTGTCGTCGGTAAGCGTGACGAGGGCCGGGCCATCGTATGAGAGCAAAACCTCTTTCTGCCTTCGCATGCTGTCCACGAAGGTCATCGACGTCTGGTCGGGCAGGTTCCACGCGTGGTTCATTCGTCGGGGACCGTCACGAAAAGCGTTCCACAGTTCTGATGATACTGTGCCTTGAGCCAAAGCGAGTGATGTCCAGCGCCACCAGTCTCAAGGATCTTGCCGTGCTTAGGCTCAAGGTCGGCGCGGGCGATCCGTCGCCTTCGGAGCCAGGGGATCGCGCTTTGCAACTCCTTGATGTCTTCAAGGGTCCTGGAACATGACAGCGCGGCCCGGTGGCAATCGCTGACATCGGGATCATCCTGAATATCGCGCTGTAGGTGACTCTGCCAGTCCTCTGGGACACCTTTGACTAGACGAAACACGGGGCCATCCACGTCCGGAGTGTCTGGATCAGGACAGCCGACCGGGAAGTGGGCCGGCCATTCTGGCGGTGCCGGCGGGGGTGGCGCGGGCGGTATCGGAGGAGGTGGAAGCGTTGCCAAGGCGTGGCAAGATTCACAGGGAGCGTCTGGACTGTCAACCCCTTCTACACCACCGGGTTTGAGCGGCCTTCCGCGCGATCGCCTTCCGCTCGGGACACGCAGAAAATATTCCGGGCTCGCAAACTCAGTAGGGCGCGCGGCCGCCAAACCGGTCGTAGACGGCGCCGGCGGAGACTAGCACCGTAAACCGTTGTGCGGCGCGGCATGTGTGAAAAAACGAAAATGGGTTTGAGGCAGATGGAAATCCCCATCGCCCTCGTCTGCCCGGCAGGGGGAAAGGGGTCCCCCCGGGGGGGTGTGCCTTCCTCGCAGGCGCTCGCCTTGCCGAGCAGACGCTCGCCCCGGAACCGACGCGCACTCATCCCGAGGTCCCTCATCACGCCGCCCCTGCTATTTCGGCCTTCACGCGCTGCACGGTACCCGTCCCGACGCCGACGGCCTGCGCCACCGCGTGAATCCCTCGCCCCTTCCCGAGTTCCCTCCGGATGGCCTTCTCGATCGGCTCGGGCACGCGCGGTCGGCCGAGGCGCTTGCCCTGGGCTCGCGCCCGCCTCAGCCCGGCCTGGACGCGCTCGACGATCATCGCGCGCTCGAACTCCGCGAAGACCCCGAGCATCTGGAAGAGCGCCTTTCCGGCTGGCGTGCTGGTATCGACCCCTTGCTGGTGGAGATACAGATCGATCCCCTTGGCCTTCAACTCGGCGAGGAAGCTCAAGAGGTGCTGGAGCGAGCGCCCCAGGCGATCCACGGACCACGCGGCGACGATGTCGAAGTCCTTCCGACTCACGCCCAGGAGGAGCCGATCAAAGGCTGGCCGCTTCTCGCGCCCGTTCTTGCCGCTGATGCCGTGGTCCCGGAATACCTCCACGACCTTCCAGGCGTGTCGTTTCGCGGCGACTTCGAGCTCGCGTTGCTGGTTCACTGTGGTCTGCCCGTCGGTCGACACGCGGACGTAGATCCCGACCCGCCGCCCCTTTCCCATGGTGGCCTCCTCAGATGCCCGCATGGGAGAAGCCTAGCTTGAAGGTGTACATAAATCAACTGTTTTCTGTAGTCTCAAATGGGCTTGGCGAGGCTCAGGAGGGACGGGGAGTTACAGGACGGCTCACCGCTGGGGATTTCGGTACACCGCCGCTGTTGTCCTCTTCGGCGAGGCCGGTCATGGGCCAAGCTGGACGTTGTCCCCCTGCTATGCTCTTCTCCATGGCTTCTCAGCGTCGATACGGGCAGAGAAGAGGCTACCGGCGCCGACCGTACTACCGGGGTGCGCTCCGAGATTCGCCCTACGCTGTGGACCGCGCGAAGGGCTGCTTCTTAGACTTGGTGCTCTGGGCCTTCGTGATCCTTGCTGGACTGTACTGGGGCGCCTATGGGCTTCTGTGGGTTGGCCGCTGGCTGTCAGAGCGGTTAGGCTCAGGCTGAGATCAGCTAGGGTGTGAACGCCCAGCGTTCACGCGCGGTGTGCGGCGGAGAAAAGAGGCCCCCACACGGGGGGGCGCGCGGAAGGCGGCCCGCTGGTGGGCTCTCACAAGTTTGTGCAGAATCCAAGAGGCGGGATCTGGTGTTCCTGACAAGGACTCAGGCTAGAAACGGAAGGGAACATGCGAGTTTCGGTTCAGCGCCAAGTGGATCACATAAGCGACGCGGCCCGCGCTCGCATTGCCATGGTCCGTCCTATCCTGCGCGCCACATTGTTCGCGCTGCAGCGCGATCGCATCGAGCGGCTGGGTGGATACGAGCGGATCACGCTTGCCGATCTTGCACGCGAGTATCGCGAGGGTGCCGGAGACTGCGGTATCTGCTTCGAGTACGCTGTCCATGAGGCGATCCGCAACAGAGATGGCCAGATCCATCCCTTGATCAGCGAAGTGCTTGAGGACTTCTGTGGCATCCGGGCGGGGGCCGACTCGATCCTATTCGGTGCTGAGAAGAATGGCGCTCTTTCGTTGATCGAGACAGCAGCAGAACTCCTCACCGAGGACTCTAGAATCCTTGCCGGTCGGATTGGTCAGCCGCCAAAGCTGAAGCGGTACCTGGCTAGATTGGTTCGGGCTTTTCAGAGTCCCGAGTACCGAGAACTCCTCCCTGCCAGTATCCGTGGACTCTGGCGAGCCGACCTCTTCGTTGGCTCACCGGAGGAGGATCGCTGGGTCGCGACAACCCTGAAGATCAACCCCGGCGACCTTGAAGGCGGCCCCGGCATCCGCATCGGTATCTACCCCGAGCGGCGACGGGGTGAGCGTCCAATGCGGGACGACGAGAAGAATCTGATTCTATGCCCGCTGCCGTACAACGCCGGGTTCATGGAGCTTTTCTACAGCAGCTTCTTCATCGTTCGTCAGGTGCTGGCTGCTGACGCTCGAGTCCCGAAGCCGGTCGCTCTGCCATCGGCCGACGACCAACACGTAGCTGCCGAACTGGTTGCGCGACGAGACTTCCCGCTCCTTGAGGTCCTTGAGGCGCTTGCGCCGATGGCGCAGCCAGGTCTCCTCGAAAGTGCCGAAGCAGGAGATGGGAAACCCGAAACCAAAGCTGTTGCGCCGGTTGCTCAGCGAACATGAAGTTACAACCCACCGGAGGATGGTGGCCGGGTCGGATAAGCCGAGGAGGGCGCAGGTGAGGACTATTCCCGCGACCATGCCTCGTGCTCAGCGGCGGATCTGCGGAACTATGCGGTCGGAGATTCGCCACGGTGACAACGTCACCACGCTCGACGATGTCACAGAGAGGTGCGCAAAATCACGGTTTCCGGGAACGGCGAAGCCGTGGACGATGGCCTTGGGTCCTTTGCCCTACAAGTACACGCCTATGCTCGGAAGTGTGCTTTCGCTCTCCTTGTCAACGGCTGACCTCCCTAAACTTCGACTCTTCGCACGTGTAGATCACCGGTTTCCCGAGTCCCTCGGCGTCGGCTCAGGACCCCGGAACCCGAGCGCCCGGCAGACGCGGTGGGCGGCGTTCCTGGAGGAGTACCTACAAGAACAAGGCTGAGGAAGCTACCGGTCCCACAAGACCGTCCGGTCTTTTCGTAATAGCGACCGATCTCGTGATGAGTGGCCGGGTCCGGCTACGGTCACCCGCAGCACCGCGACGATCAGCTCTCCCTGCGAGTTGCTGGCCCGACCGCATAAGGACGTGAACCCTGAACAGCTGGCCGCGCGTTTGACGCGCATTCTAGGCGTTCCCTTTTTGGTAGTGTCCACTAAAATAGACGCCCACGTGAGAACCCACAGTCTCCTTACCACTACCCTGCGTGCATATGCCACCTGATGGCCCCACTGATAGCGCTCAGCCTCACCAACCGCGCGTTGGCATGCTCACCACCGTGCGAAATCGCCACGGAATCGTGAGTTCTGTGGAGCCCTTTGACGGCTCGACAGAAGGACGGCTCCACTTGGTGACGGTCGAGTACACCGATGCCGACGGTGGCGCGGACGATCAGCTGGTCTGGGAGCGCGAGCCTGGCGCACGCGTGCTCGAACCGACCGCGCTGCCCGATCCCTCCCGGAGTGCTCCGATGGCGCCAGACGAGTTCGATGCACTTGTGCGCGCCACGCGCTGGACGGCGCTGGCGCCGTTCGTCCACCCGGACGGGAGCGGAGCACGGCTTGTCGATCCGCCGCTCGCCGCCCCCTTCCACGGGGCGATCCAGGTCGAGGACTTCCAGCTCGTGCCGCTCCTGAAGGCCCTGCGCATGCCCCGGGTGACCCTGTTACTGGCCGATGACGTGGGGCTCGGTAAGACAATCGAGGCGGGGCTCATCCTCAGCGAACTCCTGCTGCGGCGGCGGGTGCGCCGGGTGCTGGTCATCTGCCCCGCGTCCCTCCGGGGCCAGTGGAGGCAGGAGATGCGCGAGAAGTTTGCGCTCGGTTTCGATGAGGTCGATCGTGACCGGACGCACGCGCTTCGTCGGCGCCTAGGTCTCGACGCGAACCCATGGCGTCTCTTCACCAGGGTCGTGACCTCGTACGACTACCTGAAGCAGCCGGACGTGCTCGAAGAGTTTCGCGCGGCCTGCCGCGTACCGGAGGGCTCGCCACACCTACCGTGGGACTTGCTGATCGTCGACGAAGCCCACAACCTCGCGCCGGCCGCGTTCGGCGAGGATAGCGACGTCTCTCGGATGCTCGGTTACCTCACGCCGTACTTCGAGCACCGCCTGTTCCTCACCGCGACGCCACACAACGGTCACACCCGGTGCTTCTCGGGCTTGCTCGAGCGGCTGGACCCGGTCCGGTTCTCACGAACGAGCGAGCTCTCGGCCGCGGAGCGGGCGCGGGTCGAGGACGTCGTCATCCGCCGTCTCAAACGCGAGATCAACGCGCGCACCAGCCCGCGACGGTTCTGCGAGCGGACCCCGGCGGCGATTCCACTCGGCCTCGCATCGGACGAGCGGGCGCTGTCGGATGCCTTCCAGGCCTTCCGCAAGGCAGTCCGTGCACAGATCGTGATTGCTCGGCGCGGTGAGCAGCTCGCCGGCGCGTTCGCGGTCGAGGTGCTTGGCAAACGGCTGCTTTCCTGCCCGGTTGCTTTCGCGGACTCTTGGCATCGCTACAAGGAGGGACTGGCCGAGCTGGAGGGTGCCGACGCGGACGAGGTGCGTGCGGCAGAGCGGGCAGCGCGGGAGGAGATCGCCGATGATCAAGAAGCCGAAAGCCGGACGGCGCATGCGGCGCGGACAGTAGGTGCATGGCTCAAGCCGTTCGCGGAGCAGTTGCAGGCGGAGATGGCGGCGATCGATGCGGCACTCGACGACCTCGGCCTCGGAGAGGGGGCCGGCCCCGTAGTCGAGCGAGATCCGCGGCATGATGCGCGCTTCGACGCGCTCTGTCACTGGATCGACACGAATCTCCGGACGACCGAGGAGGGGTGGCGGGAAGACGAGCGGCTGATCGTCTTCACGGAGTACAAGACGACGCTCGACCACCTGAAACGCCGGCTCCGGGCGCGGCATCGGGAGGAGGGCGTCATCCGGGTGCTGTTCGGCCGCATGGACGACCCGCGAGAAGGCAGCCGTGAGAGCATCATCGCGGCGTTCAACGATCCGGGCGACCCTGTTCGCGTCCTCGTGTCGACGGACGCGGCATCAGAAGGGTTGAACCTGCAGGAGACCGCGCGCTTCTTGCTGCACTACGACGTTCCGTGGAGCCCGGCACGCCTCGAGCAGCGGAACGGTCGGCTTGACCGGCACGGGCAAGCGCGCGACGTCGTGGTGCATCACTTCACGACGGACGACGACGCCGACATCGCCTTCCTCTCGTACGTCGTCGGCAAGCTGCACACGATCCGCGAGGATCTCGGATCGGCAGGAGAGGTGTTCGATGTCGCCTTTCAGCGTCGGTTCATCGCTGGCGAGGAGGGTGAGACAGTGCGCCGGGAGGTGGACGTAGCCGTCGAGCGGGTGAAGGGCCGCGCCGCCTTTCCTCGAGATGCCACCACGGGCATCGCAGGGGCGACAGGGGAACGCGAGGCGGCGGACCTCAGGGCGCTAGCCGCTGAGCTGGATCTGGACCCGGACACCCTGCGCGACACGCTCGAGGTCGCTCTCGGCATCGGAGCGGGGCGCCCCCGGTTCGATCCGCCCGACGCGCGCGGCCGCGTACGACTGCGACAGCCGATTCCACCCGCGTGGCAGGCCGTGATCGACGACGATCTGCGGATTGAGTCCTCTGACGGAGCCAAAGGAGCGCTGCCGGTGCTCGTCTTCGATCCTGAGCACCTGATCCAAACGAAGAATGGACGGCCGGTCTTCCGGCCTCAACGCGACACGGCGCTGATCCATCTCGGACATCCCCTCTTGCAGCGCGCACTGACCTCGTTCGCTCGCGCGCGCTTTCCGAGCAGCGCCGGGAGCGCGACGCGGTGGACGGTGCGGCGCGGCGGCGTGCCCGCCGGGGCGGAGGCACTGCTGCTCCTCACCGTCGAAGAGCTTGCAGTGAACGAGCTCCGCGAGAGCTTCCATCACTGGGTGCGGACGCTCCGGATCCCGGTCCGGAAAGAGGGACTCCGCAGCCCGTTGCCCCACGCCCCGGCCGCCAGCGACCGAGGCATTTCGCAGACCCTCCGGCCAGAAGACGTGGAGCGAGCGCGCGTGATCTGTGACGAAGTCGCGCTCGATGCGCGGCGGATCGTGGATGAGTGGGCGGTTGAACTCACCAAGCAGATTGCTGCTGCCCTTGGCACGGAGCGCAGCGACGCCGCCCGCCGCGAGCGTGAACGATTCCAGAGTCGTCAGGGCGAACTCTCGAAGCTCATCGAGGAGCAAAGCCTAGCACGGCTCGAGCGTGAGATCGGTGCGCTCGAAGCCGAGCGGCAACAAGGCCTCTTGTTCGACAGCGAAGAGCGCCTCGCGGAGCTCGCACAGTCGCAGCGGGCGAAGGAAGAAGAGCTGGCCCGGCGCCAAGCACACTATTCCGAGCTGCGTACCCAGCTCGAGCGGGAGCGAACGCGCGTCATCGAGTATCTGTTACCACGTCGTTATGCCATGCGGGGGGCTGCGCAGGTGTTTCCGGTAGCGGTCGAGATTCGACTGCCTGAGGGGGGCTGATGGAAGCGGCGGGAGCGGCGACGCTGATCATCAGCCTAGCCCTGGGGGCGGTAGGCGGGGTGCTAGTGGCGTGGCTTATCGCCCGGGGCCATCTGAGGGCGGCGCGCTCAAGGAACGTGGAGTTGGAGGCCGAGCGTCAGCGATTGATGGACGAACAGGCCACGCTTAGATCGCAACTTAGTCGGGCTGAGAGCGACCGCGCGGGCGAAGCCGCCCGTACAGAACGCATTCCGGAGCTGGAGGAAACTCTCAGGACGAAAGAGGCGACGCTCGAGGATCTCCAGAGGCAGATCAGAGAACTCGCCGCAGAAGAGGCGAGATTGAAGGCGGAGTTAGAGCGAGAAAAACGAGAAGCCACCGAAAAACTGGCCCTGCTCGACCAGGCCGAGCAGAAGCTGCGCGACGCATTTCAGGCGCTGTCCGCGGAGGCGCTCAAGAGCAATAACCAGGCCTTCCTGGAGCTGGCACAGACGCAACTCGGCCAATTCCAGCAGGGCGCCAAGGCCGACCTTGAAGCACGGCAGAACGCAATCGATCAACTTCTAACCCCGATCCACGAGTCACTGGACAAGGTCGACAGCACGATCAGGGGCATTGAGACAACGCGTACCGAAGCCTATGGCGAGCTCAAGCAACAAGTCAGTAGCCTGATTTCCACGCAGGAGCTGCTCCAGTCCGAAACGGCGAACCTCGTGAAGGCACTGCGGTCGCCCATTGTTCGCGGGCGGTGGGGCGAGCTCCAATTGAAGCGAGTTGTCGAGATGGCCGGAATGCTTGCCTATTGCGATTTCCGTGAGCAGGAAAGCGTGGAGACCGAGGACGGGAAACTCCGTCCGGATCTCGTGGTCAAGCTGCCCGGGGGGAAGAACGTTGTTGTGGACTCGAAGGCACCGCTCGGCGCCTATCTCGAATCGCTGGAGGCCCCAGACGACACGGGCCGGGAGAGTTGGCTTAGGGAGCACGCTCGCCAAGTTCGCGACCACATGACGAAGCTCGGGAGCAAGGCGTACTGGGACCAGTTCGACTCGACGCCGGATTTCGTCGTGATGTTTCTGCCCGGTGAGACATTTTTCGGGGCGGCCCTTCAGCAAGATGCTTCCCTCATCGAGTATGGCGTGGGACAACGGGTCATTCCGGCAAGTCCTATCACGCTGATCGCCCTGCTGAGAGCGATTGCCTACGGCTGGCAGCAAGAGAAGATCGCCGAGAACGCACGGCAGATCAGTGATCTCGGCCGGACTCTCTACGATCGCGTCTCCGTGTTTGCCGCCCACCTCGAGAACGTGGGCAAGGGCCTCAAGCGGGCAGTCGATGCGTACAACAGTGCGGCGGGATCGTTCGAACGGCGAGTTCTCGTACAGGCCAGACGCTTCAAGGAGCTGGGCGCGTCTGCCGCGGCAGAGGACCTGCCTGAGCTGCCGATCTTGGACACGACGCCCCAGGCCCTCCCAGCGGAGAACACCTCGGGAGAGGTCGCTGACGATGATTAGCTCGTCGTGGTGGGCTTCTCTCAAGCACGGCGGGCTTCTGATCGCGCCGTCCCGGATCGCCGAGCACTTCCCCGGCACCCCCGTGCCGCTTCCCTCCTATCTCGCAGAACGCTTGCGCCGTGACGTAACGCGCCTCGAGACGGGAAGCGCCGAGGTCGAGCGAGCTTTGCTCGATACTGTGATGGAGAAGATCTGCGGGCTCGACGAGGCGCCTGGAGCTCGGTGGACCCGCGGTTCGGATGTCGCCGGCCAGTGGTCCCACCGTGCGCTCACCGGAGAGATCGTGAAGCCTCGCCGGCTGTGGGAAGGCCCGAACGGAGCGCTGCTCCCGGTGTTCGTCGATGGCGAGGGGCGGCTTGGCGTTGGCCGAGGGCGACGCGCGGTCTCGCGGGTCATCGAATGGCTCCGGCGCGCTGGCCGGCCCATCGCACTCCTGACGAACGCGAGACAGTGGCGTCTCATCTACGCCGGTCTGGACCACGAGGCCTGGGCCGAATGGGACGTGGATCTCTGGTTCGAGGAAGGACGCCCAGGCCTGCAGGTCGACGCCTTCCGGATGCTGCTCTCCCCAGAGGCGCTGACCCCGGCAAAGCCCGGTGAGCCATCGCGGCTCGTCGCGGCGATCCTCGACTCGCGGCGCGGCCAGGCAGAGCTGTCAGCCGTCCTCGGTGAGCGCGTAAGGCTAGCGGTCGAAGTCCTCATCCAGAGCCACGGCGTGGCATTAAACGCGCTGGGTTCCGGCGTGACCCCGCGCGACATCTACCTCGCGGCGACACGCGTCGTGATGCGAATGATCGTGGTCCTCTTCGCCGAAGCGCGCGAGCTACTGCCGCGCGAAGATCCCGTCTACTACCGCTCCTATGGGCTCGAGGGCCTGCGCGAAGCGCTCGAGCGGGCCGGCACCGGGAGCGGTGCCGCGAGGCTACGCCACCGCTTCGGCGCCTGGCCACGGCTGCTTGCGCTCTTCCGCCTGGTCTTCGAGGGGTCTCATCACCCGTCCCTCCCCGTGCCGCGATACGGAGGAGGCCTCTTCGCTCCAGGCTCGGCGGCCTCCCCCGACCCAGTCCTCCGCGCGCTGACCGTCTTCGAAGACCCCGCCCACGCACCCAGTGATGCTGCGGTCCTCGGGATTCTCCTGCTGCTCTGCCGGAGTCAGGTAAGAGTCCGACAGGGGAAGGGGAGCATCGCGGTCGAGGCGCCTGTGGACTTCTCGGATCTTTCTTGCGAGTACATCGGCGTGCTCTACGAAGGGTTACTCGACTACGAGCTTCGCCGGGCCGGTGCCGACGATCCCTACGTCTTCCTCGCAGTTGGCGACGAGCCCGCCTTGCCACTCTCTCGACTCGAGACGATGGACGACTCGGCGATGGCGCCGCTCGTGGAAAAGCTCAAGCGGAAGGCTCGACTCGCGGTCGGCACCGAGGAGGTTTCCGAGGAAGGCGACGAGGCGAGTGAGGACACTGATGCCGACCGGGACGAGGAGGAGGAGACAGCCGAGGACGACTCAGCAGCCGGTGTCGCCGTCTCGACGGAACCACCGCAGAGCCTTCCTGCGGCTGAGCAGGACGACGCGCAACAGGCGATGCGCAAACGAGCTGAGGCGTGGGCCCGCCGCGCAGTCAGCGCCGGGAAGCTGGTTCCAAGGCCGAAGTCGAAGAACCCCGAGACTCTCAGGGAGTACGAACGGGCGGTGGAGAGCACGGCGCGGTCCTTGGTGGAGCGCGTGATTCTCCCGGACGAGTGGTTCCTCGTCCGCTGGGGCGGCACGCGCAAGGGCTCGGGCACCTTCTACACGCGGCCCCAGCTGGCCGTCCCAACCGCACAGCGGACGCTGCGCCCGCTCGCCTATGACCCGCCCGTCGGCGCCGGCGGTAATCGCGACGAGAACGCGCCGGCTGCGGCGTGGATTCCCAAGTCTCCCGAGCAGATCCTGGCGCTCACGGTCTGTGACCCCGCCATGGGCTCAGGCTCCTTCCTGGTCGCGAGCCTCCGGTTCCTGACGTCGGCTCTGTTCGCGAGCCTCTTCCACCACGGATGGCTGAGGCGCGAGGGCGATCGGCTGCTCGTGACAGCGTCCGACGGCGGCCGCCCAGCGTGGTTCCTCGAGGTTGTGCGAGACATGCCGGTCGAAGTGGAGGACGCCGAGCAGTACCTTCAGGCCCGGCTCAAGCGCCACGTCGTGGAGCGCTGCCTCTACGGAGTCGATCTCGATTCGCTGGCGGTCGAGCTCGGTCGCCTCGCCCTCTGGGTCGAGACCATGGATCGCTCACTTCCCTTCGAGTTCCTCGACCACAAGCTTAAGGTCGGGAACGCGCTGGTGGGCTGCTGGTTCGACCGCTTCCGCGACTATCCCGCGCTGGCCTGGGAGCGCGAAGGGGCCGACTCCAACCACGACCGGTTCGTCCACCATTTCCGAGAGGAGAGAGTCCAGCGAGGGAAGCAGAAGGGTGCCGTGCGGCGGAGCGGAGACGTATGGACGCATGAGCTCGAACGCTTCGAGACGGAGAAGGTGAAGCCGGCGCTCGCCGACTGGATCAGCGGTCAGCGGTCGCTTTTCGACGCGGTCGAAGGGCGGACGCCGGAGGCCTTGCACGACGAAGCCGTCAACCTCTTTGAGCAGATGCACGCGCTTCCGATTCACGAGACGGACGCGCGCGCCGTTTTCTACCGCGACAAGATCCTCGGCAGCCAGGCCCTCGCCAGGCTTGCCGAGGCCTTCGACACGTGGTGCGCTCTGTGGTTCTGGCCGGCGGACCAGCTCGACCTTGCTCCTTTGCCGGCGACTTTCGAGACCCTGGCGGAGCCGACCCGCGCTGTGGTGCGCACGCTCAAGGGAGAGCATCGATTCTTCCACTGGGAGCTTGAATTTCCTGAGGTCTTCGCCGCCTCAGGCGGTGGCTTTCACGCGATCGTGGGGAACCCGCCATGGGAAATCCAGAAACCCAACTCGAGGGAGTTCTTCTCGAATCTCGACCCGCTCTACCGGACGTACGGCAAGCAGGAAGCCCTCGGGAAGCAGAGGGAGTACTTTCAGCGCAGCGCCCGCGACGAGCGCGCCTGGCTTCAGTACTGCGCACGCTTCAAGGCTCTCGCGAACTGGAACAGGAGCGTTGCGTCACCCTTCGGCGATGGAGCCGACGACGGCGAGAGGCTCAATCTTGGCAAGGGCAGTGCCGCCCTGCACGCGGCATGGCGTGCGAAGCGTGCCGGACGGAAGGGGTATGCCGACCCCGCGCACCCATTCCGCTACCAGGGGTCGGCGGACATTAACACGTACAAGATGTTCCTTGAGCAAGCTCGCGCGCTACTGCGCGATGGCGGGTTGCTTGGGCTCATCACGCCGTCAGGGGTGTACACCGACAAGGGGAGCACCGACCTCCGCGTCCTGTTCCTCACCCGCTGCCGCTGGCGCTGGCTCTTCGGCTTCGAGAACCGGGAGGGAATCTTCAACATTCACCGCAGCTTCAAGTTCGGGCCGGTGATCATCCAGAAGGGCGGAACCACGGAAGCCTTCCGCACCACGTTCATGCGCCGGCGTCTGCGCGACTGGGAGGAGGCCGAGCGCCACGCGATTCTCTATTCTCGGCTACAGGTCGAGCGGTTCAGCCCGCGGACGCGGGCGATCCTCGAGATCCGAGACCGGCGCGACCTCGAGGTGCTGGAGAAGATCTACGCGAACTCGATCCTCCTCGGAGACAAGGGCCCAGATGGCTGGGGCATCCGGTACGCGACCGAGTTTCACATGACCAACGACTCCGACCTCTTCCCGCCGCGCCCCAAGTGGGAAGAGAAGGGCTACCGGCGCGACGAGTATGGCCGGTGGATCAAGTTCCGCCGCCAGTCACCGGACGCTCGCCACGCAGCAGACCCGGGCTGGATCCGCCTTGCTGACGGCAGCGGGTTTGTCCACGAGGACGACATCGAGGACATCGCACTGCCGCTGTACGAGGGCCGGATGATCGGTCAGTTCGATTTCAGCCAGAAGGGCTGGGTTAGCGGGAAGGGGCGGGGTGCGGTGTGGCGCGAGATTCCGTGGGAAGCGAAGGTCGTCGAGCCGCAGTACCTAATGGGTATTCGGGATCTCCTCGACTCCGGGAAGGGATACCCACACCCCAAGATTGCGTATATGCGGATCAGCTCAGCGACGAATTCGCGCACGACGATTGCAACATATCTCAATGCTTTCCCCGCAGGCGATAGCGTGTTCTTCTTCCGGTCAACTTCGCATTCAGCGATGGATTGCCTCGCGATTGTAGGCTTTTTCAACACACTCGTATTCGATTATCAGGCCCGTAATCGCCTTGGGGGGCTGAATATGAGTGAATTTGTGATGATCGAAACGGTTCTGCCTCGACGAACAGCTCTTGCCGCGACATCAGGGGGAGTGTTACGTGCCGTGGGCAGCCTGAGTCTGTGCGCTCGTTCATTTGCTGGCGACTGGCTCCGCCTTGCTCCATTCTCGGCGCAGGATCAGACAACATGGAAGAACCTGTGGGCGGTCACGCCGCACGAGCGTTTGCGCCTCCGGTGTTTCCTTGAAGCAGTGGTCGCTGAGCTGTACGGCCTTGAGTGGGAGGATCTCGCGTGGATCCTCCGGGAGTGCGACTATCCCGCCGAGAGCCTTCGCGACAAGGCGTTCAGGCGGACATTCGATCCCAAGGGCTTCTGGCGCGTGGACAAGGAGAAGGATCCCGAGCTGCGGCACACGGTCCTGTCGCTCGTTGCGTCCCGCAACCTCCAGGAGATGATCGCCGCGCAAGGCGGGGATCGGGAGCGTGGGATCGAGGCCTTCTGCCGACAGAACGACGGTGACGGCTGGATGCTTCCTGAGGCTCTGCGCCTTTCGGACCTCGGCCTCGGCCACGACGAGCGGGCCAAGGAACCCCAGCCTGTGCGTGAACGGCTGGGCGAGCGCTTCCTACCTTGGCAGCTGGAACAGTCGGCGGCGGAGTCGTGGACGGAATGCGAGCGGCACGCACGCAATCTGCTCGGACCAGATGGGTTCGCCCGGCTTCAGGCTGAGTTACGTGGCGAGGCTTTCGTGGGCGAGAGGGAGCCGCTCACGAAGGTGGCGGAGCCCTCGGCAGAGTACTCGGGTGGCCCTGGGGCTCAGAGACGGCTATTCCCTGGCGAGCCCACGCTGTTTGGCAACTCCCAGGAGGATCCACCGAGGCGGGGAAAGCGCAGACGCCCGTAGCGGCAGCACAGCAAGCGCAAGAGCTTCGTTGCGGACGAGAGAGGAGCGCGAAAATGGCCGAGCGTTCGCCGTACCTCGCGGGCCTGGACAAGGAAGGGCGGGCGGCTCTAGAGCACCGTCTCCTCGAGCGTCAGAGTGGGAAGTGTTTCATCTGTGACGACGCCATCGATCTCATTCTCCATGAGGGCCAGCTGGACGTTGATCACATCATCCCGCTGGCGGATCAGGGTCCGGACGAGGAGAACAACTTTGCCCTGACGCATGCCTCCTGCAATCGAAGCAAGGGAGCGTCCGATTTGCGGGTCGCACGCCGAATGGCGCAGTTCGAGAGGCTCCAGGCGGATGCCAAGAAGCGGGGCGAGCGGGGCGCGAACCTGGGCCATGTGCTGCAACGCCACGGCGGTGCGAAGGCGGAGCTTCGTCTCAAGCGGGCAGGTGATCACGTTGAGTTCACGCTGTCCGAGGCTGGCGATAACGCGATTCGGAGCACACCGGTCTATCGGGATGTCTTAAGTGGGATGGACTACTTTTTCACGATGCTGCCACTCGAGTACCTCCACCACGACGACCGTATCAACCCGCGGAGCATCGGCACGAACATCAGGGCGCTGATCGAGGAGTTCATGAAGAAGCGCCCTCAGCTCCATGTCGCACTGGGGTGGTGGACACCGGAGGCAGACAATGCCGGACCTGTGAGGGTCTTCGACGGCCAGCACAAGGCTGCCGCGCAGATCCTTCTTGGAGTGAAGGCGCTGCCTGTGCGGGTGTTTGTGGAACCCGACACGAACGTGCTGCTGCAGGCCAACACGAACGCTGGCGGAAAGCTCGCACAGGTGGCTTTCGACACGGCCGTGATGCGTCATCTGGGAAGCACGCTCTTCATGGAACGCGTGCGGAAGTACCAGAGCATGAAGGAGCTTCGCGAGAACGACTACAACTTCAGCGAGCGCGACCTGGTTACGTTCTTTCGCGGCGAGCACCGCGAGATGCTTCGCTACATTATCGATTCCGTCCGAGATTCGATCACACATCACAAAGAGAACCGCCTGATGGAGTTTGTAGAGTGGGCCGGTAAGAGTGCGGCTCGGCCGCTAGCCTACGCGAGCGTCGAGAAGACGTTCTTCGCCGAGTTCCTGTACATGAAGCCACTCGACTCGGCAATCGACGAGGGGATGGAACGGGGAGACAACCCCAGGTTTCTCGAGCGCGACCAGCTCGTTCGCCTGATGAGTCTAATCGCAGACGTTTTCTTTGTCGGGTACTGGGATCCTGAGATCGGGGGGCGCAAGCTTGAGAACCGGCTGCAGAAGGGGGAGGCAATCCCCGAGCGTCACTTCCGGGCGTGGCGAATGGCACGTGAAGAGATTCTCGCCAACGTGCTGGAATGGGTGCGGCTCGTGATCGAAAACTATTACGCGTTCGCCGGGCAGCCTGCTGATCGCGAGCGACTCTTCCAGCGAGCGTTTCCGGAGACCCTGTGGCGGCGCATTGAAGCCTTCCTGCATCACCTGACAGAACTTCCATGTTGGGTGGACAAGCATCTGAGCAGCACAGTGTTTGGCGCCAAGCAGAATCGCGACTTTTGGAAGAAGGTGTTCGAGACGGGCAAGACACCGTCGGGCGTTCGGGTGCTGGCTCAACCGCTGGAGCTGGTGCGAATGATTCAAGAAGAGCTCCCGAAGGGGGGGGCAGCGTGAAGCGTCTTCCCGGCAGCCGAAAGGTGGAACGAAGCCTGAAGAAGGTTCGTCAGGAGACAAGGGCGGCGCTGAAGGAGTTGAACCAGCACGCGGGAAGGCTGATGTCGCGCGGAGACTATTTGGCGGCTAGCGAGTTGGCGGAGCGCGGTCGAGTGGTCAGCGATTTCGAAGGACGGCTGGACGCACTTCGAAAGGAATGGCGCGCGCTGTGGGGAACGAAAGAGCCGGGGGACGCCAAGGACGCCAAGACGCCTCTCTGGGAGTTCTACCAGCCCATTCTCGAAGCCCTT
>Ga0209342_10002036_pt1 | contig 22119 bp, 15 predicted proteins | sample RifCSP16_2_FD_184023 | JGI IMG/M metagenome (GOLD analysis project Ga0209342, IMG submission 184023) | Soil microbial communities from Rifle, Colorado - Rifle CSP2_sed 16_2 (SPAdes) (version 2) | ecosystem: Environmental > Terrestrial > Deep subsurface > Rock core/Sediment | place: Rifle... | reverse complement strand
ATCTCCTTATGAGGGTACAGGTCGGCACCAGCATGGGCCGACATGAAAGGACCGCATTCGTCATTGCGGACTTTGGCTAAGGCCGTACCGCATATATTTACAGATTGCGAATGCGATCCCAGTGCCATCTAAGGATGGACACTAATGAAAGGCCCCTACCCCGCTAAGGGTAGGTGGCCGCACGCTGTATATCATTACACAATCCCGCGTGCGGATTATGTAGGTACCTTGGAACCAAGGGAATGAAAGCCCAAGCCTTTCAGCTTTGGGCATTCGGGGTGGGTTGCCGTCTCCGATTAGACGACGAACGAGCGACCGTTGATCTTGCGGGCATCCGCGGCAGTGATGCGGGCCTTGAGATCACGGTTCAGGTTGCTGGAGAAGTACTCCAAGGCAACCGTCTGCGGGGTCGCACCACCACGGGCAGTAGTGCCGCGAGGCAGAGCGAGCAGTGCCGTCCACGACTCATCCATGATGAGATCGAGCTTCTGCATGGCACCCGTGCGAATGACACGGGCATCAGCCACCACGTCAAGACCCTTTGCCCAAGCCTGCTTGAGAGCAGTGCTTGCCTTGCGGCTTGCAGCCACGGCACCATGAAGGCGACCGTAGATGCCAGCGAGAGCCTTTGCGTGCTCGACGGACGGGACAACCACAGGATTCTCAGTACCAAGCATTGATATGCTCCTTCATTGATATGGGTACTGTTGCGAAGTAGGTTGACCACGTTGGCCAACCTATAAGACCGGCCACAAGCTTTCGCTCATGGCCGGGGAGGTTGACCGTGATCTCCGTAGTGTGACCGAACAGCCCACCTATCAGGGTTTCGTTCGGCTACGGTGTTTGTTATATCTGTTTACGTCGGTTGTCTCCGCGTCCACGCACACTTATGCCCTACGGTCTTACCGCTTCTCAGAGGATCGACTCCCAAGACTATGCGGTAAGATAGACGGCGGTTTCGGTTGAGCCGTGGTCGGCAGATCGTACACTTACAGCTCACGCTGGGCGTCGGTTCCTTTATCCGGGCCGTATAGCTCTACTCACGTAGTCTTGTCGTGCCCTTAGCCGAGAGTCGGACGGCTTCGGTTCGCGGTTGAGAGTTATTAGCTCCTGCGATCCTAACCTATTGACACACGGTCTACCTTACCGCATAGTCAAGTCGATTGGGCTTATCGTACAGTGTGCTTAGGCGATGTTCCGTGGCATGTTCAGCCTAGCTCGTCAGGTTAGTTATCAGCAGTATTATGCGGCGACGTTTGCATATCCCGCATCGCTAGCTTTCGTCCCCTGACTTAGTACGCTCTATCGGACGTGCAATGGACTGCGTTTACCCGCTTGGGTCCGGCTCCTTCCCATTCCGTCGTGACTACGCAACGCGTTGTCCGTTCGGGTGGTTTTTAGCTCGGTCCCGGTGGTCCGATATAGTTGTCGGCTCCCGCGAGCCCCTACGTTAGCGATCCGTCCTGTGACCGGGCGACTCGCGACATTCCGGGTGTAGGTTGGCGTTGTCCCTGCCCGTACTGGCCGTCCGTCGTGCTCCCGGCGGGTCACCCCGCATGGTAGGCAAACATAGTATGGCATATGGTGGACGGCATGCAAGCCTGAGGCGAAGAAAAACGCAGGCAAAGGCCCCATAACCGCCTCAGGCCCGCCCGCACAGACCGACCTCCCCGCATAGCATACGGTCCTTGCCCTGTCAAGGTCCGCACCCGGTTATCGCCCGGCAACAGGTGGGCCTGTACCGTGTGGGTAGGCTATGCGACCTGCGGAGAGTCCGATAATAACCCACCCTGGGGCGGCCCGTGCCGGGTCCGATAATGCTTGACCGGGGGGTACGGGGGGATTCCATGGTTATCGGACGGGGCGCACCCTCACTCCCGGCGTACCACCCCCAGTCGATATTCACTGCGCGGTGAAGATGCCCTATTCAGTGAATATTACCCAATCTACCTCAGTACCCGGCCATACCCAATGTTCCCAGTTTGCCCCATCATCCTACATTACCTATCCCTCCATTTAGAATCAGATATGTACTATTTCTCACCCGATTGGTACATGCCCAGCCGAACCGGTCCATCCGGCGAGGGCGGCACAGCACCACCCTCATAGGAACGTCAGTGGATTGCCACCTGGAGGCGTTCCTAGCTTCCACCCAGGCCCCAGGAGGTAGGAACTAATCCTGGCCTCCTGGGGCAAGCCCGCCGTCAATCTGGGTCATCTGGGTTATCTGGAGAATCTGACCAAACTGGGGCCTTTGGGGCCTCTGGGCGAATATGATATTGTGGGTTGTCATCTTCCGCCAAACCGCCTAGTTGTATACGCCGTAGGCAAGCTAGGCAATCTAGGGGCTTATGGCAAGATGGGCACCTTGGCCGTGCCTCCCGGACACAGGCCACCATTGCCGCCCCGGCCACCAGGATAAGGGCAAGGACCATTATCCAGATACTCATGCCAGCCTATCCCGGCCCGGACCCATAGTATCAGGAAGGTCTAATAGTACCTTACGCCCCTCGGCGGGATTCAAGGCGCGCCGACTAAATGAGTCTGGAACTCCGGCTGCACTAATCGGCTCACCACCTATGGTCTTGAGCTTGAGCTTCTTGATCGCCTCAAGGTCTTTCTCGGTGATGGAAATCTCACCCAACAGTCCGGTGCCGACCGTAACACGGGAGGGACCATCGACCGCAGTCGCGGGAACGCTCTGAATATCCTGAGGATGGCCCGGCATCCACTGGTCAGATTCCTTGAGTGATTGGGTCGGCTGCAATCGCTCATGTAACTCCTCCACCTTGGCTTTGGACTCGGCCATTTGGCGCTTGGCCTGGGCCTGAGGGTCGCCGGGGTGGGTCTGCTCTGGATTCTTCTCAATCTCCTGGAGTAGTAACTTCTCGGCATCGGCCGGGGATAGAGTCCCAAATGGCCCACCTCGGCCGTGCTTCCGTAAGCGGTTGGCCGCAATGCGGACCTGCTGCATCGTAAATTCAGTTATCATCTCTTCAATCCCTGCTTCTTGTCTAACTCGTCCTGGAGCTTCTGCTCTTTTATCGAGGAAGTACCGTAGTACCCGCTGCTACGATTCTCTCGGTCTCCAAGCCGCTCTAGGAGAGTAGCCTTGGCAACAAAGCCCGGAGACTCATCGATGGACTTCCTTACGATGGCCTCGGCATCTTCCTGAGAGAGACTGGAGGGGCCATACTTCCAACGGACATATGGAGCCCTGCTCCTGAGGTTCTCGGCTACTTGACGCACCGTAGCATCATTGACCGGTCTCGGTTTGGCAATCTTCCTTGGCTCGTCGCTCACCACTTAGCTCCGAATCGGCCCTCAGGGCCTAGCCATAACTTGTAGAGAGACATGAATGATCTCTGTGGCTTTGCCTCTACACTCTTGTCCATCGCCTCTTTCGGTCGATCTTCGCTGCTCGTCTCTTGATCTCTTTCCATTCATCCTCCTTGTGGAAGGCGGCGCCTCCCGCAGACTTATGGTACTCGCGCTCGAACTCTTTGGCCGCCTCACGGCTGGCCTGCTCGGACTTCATGGCCGCCGCAGTCTCAGAGTCCATAACGCAGTTGTCTTTGTAGTTCCTAACCGCACCCCAAAGGGCCTCGATCTCGTCATCATGAATCAGGCTACCACGTTCACGGGTAATATGAGTCAACTGATACATCAACTCGGTACGTCTGGCGACCTCACGACTCACAATGACCTTATGCATGTTGACTAACGGCTCCAGGTCATCCAGGATGCGCCGTTCCTTTTGGCCGGTATTCCAGACCGTCTCAATCTGAGTTGGTCCGTTGTACTTGGCCATGATCGGCTGCAAGAGTCGGGCATAAGCGGACTCTTCCTTGGAACCGCCCCAGTTGGATTCAACCTGCACTCGCTTGACGCCCCACTGGGCCGCGATCTTGGCGAGCTTGACAAGTACCGCCTCGGCCGTGCCGTGCTCGCCTGCACCCACCGCAAGACCTCCTGCGGCCGGAACGTAGATCAAACCCCGTAGGGTCTTGGCCACGCCGTATCCCACTGTGTCACCGCCGCCGCCCTTGGGGTCGATGTACATGACACCGCCCTGAAACGGCTCGTAGTCCGGGGATTGATAGCCCGGCCCATAGAAGCAGTCCCCTGTGAGTCCAGCGTTCTCGATCTCCTTTAACGGAGACGCCGTGCCCCAAATAACCGAGACAGGGCCGTGCTCGAAGTCCTGATCTAACACGATCAAGTTTCTAGTCTTGAGCGGATATCGATCCAGGTCAGCGAGGCTTGTGTCAAGAAGCATCTGGAGTCTATAGTACGCTTCACCTTTCGCCCGCTTCTCCATGAGGGATTCAATGGGGAAGCGTTCCGGGTAAGTTGGGGAGCCAGAACCCTTGTGCTTGGTCAGAGTGATGATGTAAGGAGTGTAATGTCCCAAATCCTCATCCTTCGTCAAGTCAGGAAGCTCTGCTGGCCACTTTCGGACAGGATATCCGACCTTCTCGGACTTGTTGTAAACCGATTCCTCGGTTTGAGGCGTCCCCATCTGGAGAATTGCCCCTCCCTTGAGGATCAGCGACTCGAACTCCTGCATCTTGTTGAACAAACGCTCTCGTTTGAGTTGGGTAAGGGAGTTTTCGGGAATTTCTACGTCATCCGGGATGATAATATCCGGGTGACTGCCTGTATAGCCTCCGTAAACTCCATAGGCGGCAAAGGACGGGTCTTTCCCCGGCCCAGCACCGGCTATATCAAACCGTGCTAAGGTATTCTGGTCAACCTTGAGTCGCCGCTTACCATGTTTGAGTTGATCGACCTGAATGTTGGGTCGAAGATGCTCTAGGAGCGCCGCGGAGTCCACAATCTGCTTTACAAGGCCCGCAAACTCCTCAGCCTTCGTCTGTACAGACGAAACCACCAAAGCACGGATCGTCGGATTACAATACCACAGCCAAGCGCAGAATGCGCAGGCAATTACGGTCTTGCCGCAGCCGCGCATGGCCTGAGCCTGACCGCGAGCCGTTCCATCCTGTGAGACGGGAAGATTCTGCATGTAATCGGCAATATCGTATTGGAGTGCATGCGGCTCCCCGAACTTGAGGACTTCTTTGAATACATAGTACAGGAAGTTGCGGAAGTCAGCCTTGAATGGATCATAATCCTCACACTTCGGGTTATCCACCATCCTATAGTGATCCGCCAATAACCTTTCTAGCATCCGTGCCATTATTCAGTTCCTGTCAATCGGGGAGTGAAGGGAAGCTTCCCTCCTAGCTTCTCTTTGAGTTTGGCATGAGCCGATCCAGGAATGGGCAATCCAGTAATGTCATTATCCTTGAGGAACCGAAGTGCAGCTTGCAGCATACCGGGAGTGGAGCGCTCCGGGTCACGGAGCGCCTCCACCAGCCGCCGGGCCGTCAACTCATGAACCAGGGATTCCAGATTCTCAGGTGACATGCCCTCGATCGGAGCATTCTCAATTTCATCATCCCATAACTTCTCTAGATCGGCATAGTCAGGAATGAACTCTTCATTCTCAATCATCTTGTTCTAGCTCTCTGATGCGGTCCTCATGGTCCTCAGTAACCCGGCGAAAGTACCGCATCTCAACCTTGATACAGCCGAGTTGGGTATTGATCCGCCATAGCATGCTGACCACTCCCACGATACCGGCTACGATCAAGGATTCAATCAGGCTTGGCACTCTTACGCTCCTCATCCCTGATGTAGTCGTAGATGCGGTATCCCAATAGTCCCAGGAGGCCAGCGCCTGCGGCGAGAACCATCCAGGAGACGTAGGGAGCCACAGGTTGGAGGAACATCAGGAATACAGGCGGCACTAGGGCCAGCCCTATCCCCACCGCCAGAAGCTTCCAGTTCTTGAAGAAGATGCCGTAGGCCGCCCCTCCTAGGATACATACGAAGCTGGCGAGGTAGATAGGCCATAAGGCTCGTTGGCCTGCCTGAATTGCGGCCCCTGTGCCCGGCAGAACCGGGATTGAGGGCAATTCATTCGGCAGTATTTTTGGGGCAGTCGAACAACCAATCACTCCAAGGGAAATGACCAGGGCTGCCAATATAATACAAAAGAGTTTCATTGATCTCCTTAGGCAGGAATATATGTAAATGTACCAGTTGAACGTGGAATTGTGCTCTCCAGCCTTACAAATAAGTCCTCAGTGCCAGGAAAAGGCTCAGAGAATATCGCAAGGAAGAGATTGGGAAACTGACCATCATCAGCGGCGGCTTGAGCCAGCGCAGTTATATCTATAGAGACATTGCCTATGATCCAACCACCGGAATAAACAGTTGAAGCCAGTTGGTTTGCCAGTAACTGCGGAACATACGGTTGAGAAGTATCGACAAAGGGTTGACCCTCAGCCAAGACAGTAACTGATAAAGCAGCCACGGGTAACGCTAGTACTTTGACTGTCCAGATGGCAGAAACAATAGTAGCTCCAGGAAGCCAATCTAACTGTCCGGGAATGTTAGGAAATGAACATATACCGAGCCAATCTCGGTATGTACTGCCCCCTTGGTTTTGAGTTCGCCCAACTACGGCTTCGCCCCCCAACGGAGTATCTCCTGAGGCTAGAATACCTGTCACAATATTGAGACCTCGCCGGAAAATTTGCCCGGCATCTATTGTAACAGTGATCGGGTCGCCCTCACCACCACCATCTTGTGGCTCATTAAATGCCGGGCCTTCATCTTCGGCCGGGTCAATGGGTGTATTAGCGTCATTTGCTTCAAACATATAGATGATGTTTGTAATTTGTTGCACTTGAATAACATCATCATCCGCCAGACCATCCGGCAAAGTAAGTCTAAAGTTGATGGGATCGAATTCAACATCTTCTTCAAGAACCTCGTTGATGATGATTAGAGTTTCTCCATCACCGCCCCATGACGCTCCGCCGAAGACAAGAACTCGTCCATCAATGCCGAGGTAGTTCAGATAGTTCCAACCTCGTTGGTGAATTGGATTATTAAGCAAATCCAAATCAGCAAAGAGAGGAGGAGGGACGGCTCCCCCCTCCTCTTTGAGAAATCGTATCTGTCGTTGATTCAGATGGATGGTCTTCGAGTTGAAGGCATAACCATCTGGCAACTGAACCCACATAGAGTCGATCTTGGTTTGTCTGCGAATTCTTACGGCGGCATTAGGTGCTATAAAGAATTCCACATTCTCCGTGACAATATTGAGTTCATAGTCCACATCCTCCTCCTGATCCACGAATACACCGCCTGAATCTACTGCCACAACTAATTGCCTACCAGGATGGTCAGGGTAACCCCCCACTCCTCGCATAAGCTCAATATCAAAGTATGAGAATTTCGTCTTTCCAATCGCAGCAGTATAGTCGGCTTGTGATCGACCAATATATGGAGGATCAAATACTTCGGTCGGCGGTTGCCCCAAGAAGTCCCCTACCGTTTCTAATTCACGGACATCTTGGATAGCCAGCCGAAGTTGGTTCCAATAGTTCATGAGATCACGGCCATGGGCACGGGCAACCTTGGTGGGGAAAGCCCAGAGACGGTCTGTGCGAGTCTCTCGCCAGATCACCATACGGTCATTATCCAACCATTGATCGGGATGGAAATAGACCGCATTCTCGCCCAGGCTAGCAGCCCAGGTCCACTGCCCGACTTCACCGGTGAATTGGATTACATCATCTTCATCCAGTGCAACCGCATCCTCTACAAACTCAAGTGCCGCAGTATCAGTAGCACCTGCATAATCGATCGCAACTCTAAGCTGCTCCTCGATCGCGGCGACATTGAGAGGGAGCAGTTCCATCGCAGGCGTGAAGTTTCCCGCTGCCGCGATATCATCACGAAGAAAGGTAACAAAACTGTTACCGGTAGTGATTGCCATTACTGCCCCTTATAGAGGAAGTCAAGTTCATCTGGTGTTTGCTCCAGAAGCACAGCCCGATCATCGGGTGTGACATCTGGTACAGGAGTCTTACCGACGTATGGCCGACTGGCATAACGCCCTCGGCGCATATCCGGTCTAAGGTCAATTCCGGCCGACTCATTGAGTCCCCAGGCCGTAAGCCCGTAGACCCAGGATTTATATCCTGGAATCATCGTATTGGCAAAGCGAATGGCCTGAGGCCCGAATCCGCCGGTATCTTGGGCTAGCGGCGAGGCCACATGCAGCGCATCGAGCATGAAGTTCGTGATCGAGTTTGCTGCTGTAGTACCTGCCGACTCCGTTGTGTCATACTGCATTCGGCGGCCATCCTTCGTAAAGGCATCCACCATTGCCTGTGCTGGAGCAGTAAACTGCCCAAGCAAGGCGGGCTGTAGCATACGCCGCAGAATGTAGTTGTCCGGGTCTGCCAGTGCCTCCTCAGCAATATTCTCGATGTTCTGACCCCGGAGCAGATCGCGCACGGTCCTATTGACCATCTCGCCCATCATGAATGTAGTCCAGCCGCCGATAGCCCAACGTGCGGGCATGAAGGCCATGTCCAGTAAGTTGTTGTCAAACCAAGACCGCTGGTAGCTACTGAATAGATTGAGCACTCGCCCAATCGGGGTTCGAGCTTGAACCGTGGTGGGAGTCTGGAGAATATTCTGGTCAGACACCCGCTTCTTCATGGTCTGCTCGATGCCGTTCACAAGGCGATTGAATGCGTCCTCGAACGCCACAGCCTCCTCAACCGCGGTCTCTGGATGCCGCATGTAGCCCTGGAGCCGGTCCAGGTCCAGGTGTGATTTCGCGCCTACGTCCATGCCGCCAGTCTTCTGCGCCGCCCTGCGGAGGACGGCAAGGCGCTCCACGTCCAGCAGGCCCGTCTCGGCAAAGCGCCGCGCCACCTGCCAGTTGTCGCCCCCGAAGGCTGTGAACCCAGCCCGGCGGGCAAAGCCTCGCCAGACCTTGGCCTTGGCCGTGGCAGCCATCCGAGTGGCCGCCTTCTCCTCCAGGCCCTTCGTCTTGGCCGCTGCGTAGGCGGCATTGTAGGCCGCATCCAGGGCACCGCCCTCATCCCGAAGGATGATAGCCATCCTTTCCGCATGAGGAAAGAATCGAGCCGTCTCTCCGGTGAGTCCTACCACCTGGAGGGTGCGGCTGAATGTCGTGTTATAGTCCAGGGCACCCAACTGCATCTGGTTCGATCCCAGGGCCTTCATGGCCTGAGGGAGGGCCATCCCACGCCCACCTGAGGGTGGCATGGTCCTGCCCGACAAAGTATCCCAAAACACCTGCCATCCATGGAGAGCCTTAGGCAGAATCCCCCAGTGGAAGTCAGAGTAGGAGGCGCCATTAGCAAATCGGTCCAGTGCCGCATTCCTATTCATCTGAATGGCCGTAGCAATATATCGAAGTTCGGCACGGGCCGAAGCATCATGGGACCACGGGACAGTCAGAGAGAAGGCCTTACGAATCTTGCGGAACATATCCGAAGAACTATAGATGCGACTCCAGAACGAATGGGCCATCTCTGTAGGCACCATTGTAAGTCCGATGCCCGCACCAAAGGTCATGGTGGTGGCACCTTCTGTAACCTGAGTCAAGAACTCTGCGGTTGCATTCACATCGTCATGGATTGTCGGCAGATAGCCGGACATGAGATAATGCTTACGACGGAGATCATTGATAGCTGCTGAGATTGTCTTTGTCTCTTCGGAAGTCTTTGCGAACTTCAATAGCCGAGCCTCAGCAAAGGAAAGAGTCTCGTCATATTTCAGACCGGGAATCCCCCACAACTGCTGATGGCGTGCTTGATCTATAATTCGGAACCCCGATCCACGAAAGTAATCGTGGGCCAAAGTAAAGAAACTGTTGTCAAGAAACTTAGAAGTAAGTGGATTGGTAATCATGTCCGCAGGAAGGAAGCGCTCGTATTCTGTATTAGGAGTAGGAGTACGAACTACCTTCATAATCCCATTGGCTCCTTCCTCTACTGCATCTGCGCCTAGGAGACGCCCGATCGCAGCGCGGGCCGATTGCTGCATGGCAGTATGCCCGCTCGCATCTACGGCCGATCTCAAGCCAGCCGCATAGGCGGATTCAAGAGACACAGCAGCCCCACCTGGCCCGGCGATGGACCCCAGCGAACCGCGAGTCTTGAGCGTCTTGTCAGTCACGCCCAGGAGCGGCCCCAGTCCTTCCCATCCCTTCACCCGGCCGGGATTATCCTTATCCAGGATACGTTTAGCCCATCCCATATTCACCAGGGTATCCCAATGAATCTCTGTGCTATGCGTTCCTGTCTCGAAGTCACGAAGGAAGTAACTGGTGAAAGCGGCTTGTGCCTCCCGCTCGGACCTTCTCAGAATTCCCTGATTGGCCCGCAGCGGGAAGAAATTATCCTCCAACTTATCCAGCACTCCAGACTTCAATCCGATTTGGCCAATCTCATCACGGTGTTGCTCCCACATTCTAGCAAGAGCAAGAACATCGGGATCAGTAGAGGCTTGCAGTCGGCGGATATGCAAAGTAATTGCTCGCTCAAAAGCGGCAATCTTCTGTTGAAATTGTACCGGGTGTAACCAGGGGTTACCGAATTTGCCGGTCTTCTTTACGCGAACCATCTCGTTCACCATTCCCAAGAAGCGGCGTTCAAGTTCCCACTTGACATGGGTAGAGGTTCTAGTCACAGCCGGTTCAGCACTCACCGTATCAGTGGTAAGCTTGCTGTTATCCAATTCGGCTGTCAATCTACGAAGAAGGCCAAAGGTTGAACGGACAGTATGAAACTGTCCAGTACCTGTCGGCCAGTTAGTAACCATTCGAGAGAACAGATCGCCCAGGCCCGCAGAACGCATCATCTTGGCCACGATCGTCATATCTTGGATTGGTTGATTCATATGAGCCATCTCCAGTGAATCAACAATCTCACCAAGCATGACCTGTCGCTCTGCTACCGTTTCTGGCCGGGCCGTAGCGTACTTATCGAATACAGCTTGGAGTCGAGCCACATCGCCGGGAACGGGTACGGAATCGGTTCGTTTAGCGGCTGTACGTTTGACTTCTGCAATTGCAGCGTCAAGTTTTGTCTGATACATCTCCACCGAGAAGGGCGACTTTGTCAGCTTTACCTGTGCTTGGAATCCTGCCTCTAATTCGGCTTGCCCAAACTTCTGCAAAGCATCCCGCATTCGGGCCACTTCGTCAAGTTCCAAGGGCATCAGATCGCGGTTCTTAGCCACAGCTTCATAGTGCTGTAATGCCTCTTGCATCCCCTTGACCTGTTGTTCGGTGATAGGCCGAGCTATGAACTGGCCTTGGGCATTACGAAGCCGGGTAGGAGCCCGATCTACCTGCGCCTGAATCCCGATCGAAGGCGGGTTATGGGCCTTACCGGCCTCGAAGAAATCTACCACAGCCTTCCACACGGCGTCGTGCGTTGGGCGAAGATCGCCCAGGCCCTCATTGAGTGACTTGAGGAATCGAGCCACCTGGAGGCGGTTCAAATTATGGGCATGGAGAGCGGCCGGGTCCAAAGTCCAACCCAGGTCGCCAGCCTTCTCCCCAAGAAGCGAGACGGCCGCCTCTTGTACGTCCATTGCCGCCCGGTCCAAGACCGCCTGCCCGGAGGCATTACGGAAGGATTGGGCGATTGGATCAGTGACAGAGCCCATCGGGTGAATGTCCGAGTAATACTCGCGCATTCGATTCCATTGGGCTACACTGCTTACTCCCCGGCCACCGAGATGCAGTGCCCCCATGATGGAGACGCCGAACCCGGCAGCCAGGGCCATATGTTCCCACGTAAATTCGCGTTGCCACTCCGGGCTGTCGAACATGGTGTTCCAGTCCGTAATGGCTTCGGCTTGATCCGCGAAGGACCAGCCCGCACCAACTACCGCCGTTTCAGCGGCATTGGCAAAGAAAGCGGCCGCCTTAGACTGAGCGCCTAAGGAGCGGCCAAGTGTGCCGAACACAGCTTGACTCGCGGCTCCCGGCAACATGAGTGCCTGAGAAACCGGGTCGTATAGTAAATAGTTACCAACACCGGACATGACCTTTGAGAGACCATTGATGAGCAGTGGAGCATCGGCATTATATGCATCGATGCGCTGCATCGCCATGGCCTCCGTAGCCACTCGCCGCCAAAGGTAATTGAAGTGGTCAATGTTTCTTGCATCAAGCAAGATACGCTCGTCCACCCCGGCATCTGCAAATGCCCTTCGCATGGTTGGATTCGTCTTCCAGAAATCGGCGGCTGCCGAAGTCGGATCGAAGGATTCATCCCGGAAGGTAATTCGCTTGTCAACGTCACTCACGTCCTGGACAGGACTCCAGAGATTCGAGAGTACTCGCCATCCTGACAGTTCCTCAATAGGGCCAAGTTGCTCCCCATAGTACTGGTGCCGGATTAGATTCGCGGCAGGAAGGGTGACATAGCGATGGTCAGGGCCACCCAACAGTCTTGCCACAGGGTCAAGAACATTGTTGGCGGCCCAAGTCAGCAGATTGCCGGGCGCCTCAGTAGCGGCAGCAAGCCACTTGTCACGGAAGGTTACACCCCAAAAGCCCTGCTTGGGGGCCTCGGTCGTCCCGTAGAATGTATCACTAAATGGATCGCCCCCAAAGAACATTGGAGTGGGGGCATCACTAGCGGGCATTGCCGCGCGGGCCAAGAGTGGCTGATAGAGTGAACCATAACGATTCGGCATTGGTCCTCCCGATTGTCAGCGGCCAAAGAGCTTATCGAGAATCGGAGCGAATGCTCCTGCCTCAGCCCGGAAGAGAATCTCTTCCATATTGCTTCGGCTCTCCGTAGATTCGGCCAGCAGAGCGGGTTGGTAGTGCTGTGAAAGCGCAGTAATTGGTGTCCCGGCAGGGACATGAATGACGGTCCCATCGGGTTGAGGCAGGAATGTCTCAACCCTGGTACGGATCATCGGCAGTGGCGTACCGTCAACAGGACGCCGGGCCGTAATGGGCAAACCCCCAAGGGCCGAAGCCGGGCGGTGCAAAGATTCGGCACCAGCCGGGGTAAAGCCATTGGAGATGTCCCAATTCATACCATCCCAGGTATGGCTTACAAAGATATCCGGGTATGCTCGCTGATACCAATCAGCAAGGTTTACCGGAACATCTTTCGGGTCCATACCCATTACACGTTGGATAAGGTCGCGGGTTGGGGCGTCATAGGCCCGCTGAGTCCACTCCCTTGCCACGGAAGGGATATCCTTCAAGTGACCAGGAAGATGCTTTTGCGGGTCTTCAATACCGACAACCCGATTCCCAATCAGGTGCATGCTAACTCCCACTGCATTGAGATAAGAGTACAGCATAGAACCCATGGTTTCCACAGTCGCATCTGGATGAGTAGCCATAATAGAAGCACCCATTTGCTGCACTGCCGTCACCATGTTATTACCATCGGCCATCCCTTGACGGAAGATAGCCTCAATTTCTCTCTCGCCAAGAGGGCGCCCATCAACCTCAGCTAAGGGATCAGCCAGATCGAACATGCTTGGTTCGGCTGCTCTAAGTGCCTGGATCACCGAAGTAAGGATGATGCGATTATTAGAGTAGCCGGTGCCTGATGTGGCAAATGGCGACTGGGCCTCAAGGAACTTGGTCAGAGAGCCCGCCGAGAGGATAGCCTGCACATTCTGTGCAATCGTCTCTTCGTCTAGCTTTACTCCCTGTCCCAGGAGTCCATTCTGTGCCGCCACTGCATAGTGAAGCGCGGCGCCGATCTCCGTGCCATTCTCGTTCATGGCCTGGATCAAGTCTTCGAGTTTAGCCCCGCTGCGAACATGAGTAGCAAATTGTAACGCATCATGGAAGGATTCAGGATCGCCCGATGTAAACTCTCGGAACATACGATCAATGATACCCTTCGGCAGTCCATACTCTTTGGCCACTTCGGGTCGGGTCCACTGCTGCGCCTCTACGGCGAGAATGGCATCCCTCAAGGGCCGGTTCTCTGGAGTACTCTCCGGGATAGTGCCACCATTCCACTGCCGGATCGACTCTGGTATACCACCCTGAGCCGAAGCATAGGCCGTGACGAGCCGCTTATTCATCGCCGCCTGTGAGGCAGTTACAGCCCGGCCCTCCCACGCCGCCGTAAGAGGCGCGGTATCATAGGCATCATTCAGATTCCCGCCGGGTCTTCCGGTCATTACTCCGGTATAGTTCTGAACCTTGCGGGACTCTGTTACGGCCTGAGAGCGGGCAGAACTCTGCATCTCACTGGCCCGAATCATGACAGATTCTACGATCAAATTCTCATCGGGCCGAAGGTCAGATGGGGACTTGTCGAGGAAACCCATATCCATGAGCACCTTATTGGCAGCCCGGTCAATGGCAGATAAACCGTTGACGCCGGGCTGGGCCAGGGTACTAAGGCCATTCGGGTCCGGGGTGAAGGTATAATTGCCTTCCGAATCGGAGAGCGGGATTACCTGTTGTCGAAGCAAGGCCCCGATCTCAGCCCCCAGTCGTTCCTGCGCCGTCTTGCGGGACTCGTCAAGCATTGTGCCCACAAGACCCGCCTTCTCAGCATCAGTGAATACTGGCTGTCCATCAATCTCCATGTTGAGTAAAGTTTGTCCTCTCTCCAACATATTAGCCATCCTGCCAGGGAATTGCCCTTGGGCAGCTAACTGCATGGTTTCGAGGACACGCTTCTTCATGGTCTCGGCTTTCTCAGGTTCAGTCATGTGGGTAAAGTTCTCATCGAATGTAGCCCCAGTAGATTCCATGAACTGATCGAGATTACCATCCTTTGTCATGAAGTCGAACAAATCAGCATCAACTTGATGGATACCCCGCTGGAAAGAAAGTTGATCTCTTCCTTTGGAGAACTGATTGACAAGACCATCAGAAATCTTCATACCATACCCGGTGATTGCGGCAACAAGCAAGTCGCGCTGCGTTCTCCGGGCTTCGGCATTTGGATCATCTCTATTGATAATGAGCGCGTCAGGCGTTGCAGCCACTATCTCTGCAAGGAGATAATCCTGCACTCTCGTATGAATACCCGTACCGCTGCCGATCAGTTCCTGCTGCAATTCTGGTTGTAAGGAAATTTCCTGCTCGGCTTGTAAGGCGATGTTATGGGCAGTATGCGTTGAGAGTGCATACTGCTGGCGGATTCGCATCTCTTGGTCGCGCTCTGCCTCAGCGGCATTCTGCTTAGCCGCACCGCTGGCGGCAACGTACATGCGGGTCCACATCTCCTGCTCTTGCAGCGATGCCGCATTAGCAAGTTTGGTGCGGGACGTTTGTGCCATCCAGGCAGGGCCTTTATCTTCGCCCTCTACCTGAATGGCTAGCATATCACGCTTCACGGAATTGATGCGCTCTGCCTGGATACTTTCCTCGGCTCCCCGAAGCGCTTGGTCAGATTCGTTGAGAGCCCGCTGTCTCAGGCGATCCAGATTCCCCTGAATCTGTGCCTGGGCTTGAAGGCCCGTCACGGCTCCTTGACCGATGCTAAGGACTGCGGCTCTGAGCTTCTCAAACTGAGTGGGCTCAGGCTGTATAGTAAGCCCCGGCGTGGCCACCGCCACCTTGGGCGGGGACCAGTCAGGCTCGGCCGATCCTACGCCACGGGGCACATTAGTAGGCGCTTCTCGCGGCATTAGAACCCTCCCACATAAAGATCGAACAACTGGCTCAAATCAAAGCCAGGGGTGAATACGGTCTGTGCAGTCTCTGATGCCCCACCGAAGGGACCAACATTGACTGAGGTTTGAGTCCGTATAACTTCGGACTGGTTAGCGAGACTCGCAGCGATTTGGTTCCCAAGCTGGTAGCCCTCCATCCCGCCCTGGATCGCAGAGAGGTATGGGTCGTCCAGCATCACCTGGAAGTGAGCCGCAAGCGCTGCCGAGTTGGCCGCCCGATTGCCTGCTACTACAGCCGCCTCATCGGCGGCCTGTAGTGAAGCTGCATAAGCCCCCTGCTCAGCCGAGCGACCACCTGCTCCGCGAAAGGATGCGGAGGCGGCAGCAGCTCCCAGGTGCTGGTCGAGGGATCGGGCGATTGCTCGCCTCTGCACCGTCTCTTCCCGTTCTAGCTGGGCCTCACCGGCCGCGATATTGCCTCTAGCGATTTGAAGCCGCTGGGCATTCGCCGCCTGTGTGGCCCTGGCTGCTAGACCGGCCATAGCTGAGACGATGTTAGATACACTGTTCTGAGCGGAAGTCCTGCTGGACCCGCCCCGGCCTCGCCCAGCCCGCCCCGCAGCGATACGGGCCTCTTGTGCGGCCCTCCGCTGGGCGTGGGTCATCTCGCCCGAAGTAGTTGTAGAACTTGACTGGTATGGCATTACTTGATCGACGAGTAAGCGGAAGAATTGAGCCGAACACGAAAGTCCAGGTCAATCCAAGCCGCAGGGTAAGGCGAGTCATTGACAATCCGAATCACCGTGTTGTGAGACGGCGCCAAGAGCCGGAACTGAAACTCTCCATAAGGCTCCAGTTGATCGCCGTCCAGTGGTGTAGAACCAATAAACGGTACAAAGAATTCATGTTTGAGTGCTTCTCTACCTGGAGGAGTAATCTCGATGAAGTAGTAAGAAGCATCCCTATGGCGAATACGCCCGCGAAGCAGGGACATATTCCCATACACGGGACGGCCTTGTGAATCGCGGACAAATAACTCGCTTAGGGTGATGGCAGCCTCGAAGGAGCGTCCCACATAGGCGGGAGCGGGATCATTGTCCTCATTGACAGTCCAATCTCCATCAATAGTGATGATCGTTTCATCACCAATAACTTCGACCGCCAAACCAGAGAGGCGAGTACCTGCTGCCTTTTCATCAGCCGTATCCCAGGTAGCTGCCAGCACAACCTCATCCAGGAACGCATCCTTAAATGGAACAGTCCAAGAGGTTGTGTCAGTGATGAGATCATATACTCCCTGTACTTTAAACTTCCGATCTATGCGCAACGCATAGCCAAGAGTCTGTACGGGAGTACCATCGGTATCCTGAGTGGGTTCACCAATAGCCATCTTCTCCAGGAAGAGTCCTGCCTGGTGTTGAAAGAGAATGAACAGAAAGTCTCCAACTGGCTCCATGCTTAGGATCGTGCGAGTGGAGTTGTCATCTAGACCCTGAAACTCCCAACGATACCAGGAGTTCATCACCTTATTCTGTCCCTGCCAAGCGGAACGGTTCACATAGATCATTGATGGGTCAGCATCAGTGATAATGAATAACTGCTCAGTAGAGCCGGATGCGGTGATGCGGCTGGATGCCGCCGGGATATAACCATGAACGCGGTTAGTGATATCGAAAGCTTGGTTGGCTACGGCCTGTTCAAGGTAGAAGTACTCCCACACAATATTGGCGAAATCTCGCTCTCCTAAAAAGTATAGCGAGCCGCCAAGTTGGGCAGGACTACAGTAGTTCACAGACTCCACTGCCGCAGAGTCAAATAGTTGTACCGTCTGCGGAGTGATGGGACCATTGGCCCGAATTTCCACTTCCCGTGAGCCATTGGTTAGAAGAATGATGGCCTCTCGGAATGTAGTGGCAAAGTCAATAGAGGCGAACCGTGCGCCACGAAGGTTAGTGTCGATCGGGTCTCTCTCGGTCTGAAGAACCACACTTCTGATCCACAGGTTGGTGATATCATCCAGGCGAGTAGATACGATGCGTTCACCGCTAAAGAACCAAAGGCGTCCCGCAGCGAACACAAAGTCGCTGATCGGATTGCCGATGAATGAGGGGCCGGGATTAGTGAAGGAATCTCCGCTTTGGCGGGGAGTCCAATCAACAAACTGGACCCGGAACTCTGTGCCATTCCAGTCCATACGGATTGGCATGGTTTTCTCATCAACCCAAGAGTTTGCACCCTCGGTCACAGTTCGTGTATACCAAGGAGGAACTGTGGTTGATACAGCGGCATAGAAGCCGCCCGGCAAACCCACATCATCATCCTGGGCATACCAGTAGTTAGCATTAGTCACAGTCATTCCATCGTCTACAAATGTAGGAATTGGGGCTGTGCCAGTGGGCGGCTGGTCAAAATCGCTCCAGGCCGTCACGTTATGCGCATTAGCCTTGAAGCGAAGGAACTGCCCAACCGAGGTTTCATATGCAATGCCCGTGCCTTTGAGAGCCGTAGGCACACTACGGTTGAGGATAAAAGTACTATCCTCCACCGTCAGATGCCGCAACAGTAAACGGGCATCAGCAGTTCCAGCCCCGGCCGTAATGTAGGCACGAAGATTATCGCTGGCCGCATCGCCTAATGGATCGCCATTCGCATCGAATACAGCAACCTTAGTGCCGTCTTCCAGATTAAATGCTTGAATGATTCCATCATCATCCAAGTTTGGGTCCACAATTACCAAGAATTGTTCATCGGGACCACGATTGATCCAGAACACATAGGCATCTAAACGATCTGCGACAGGAATGACCTGATCCATATCAAGTTCCCCTACTGGGCCTTCTCCCAGGATGATCTCTGTGCCGGGCCGCTTATCGCAACCCTTGTCGGGATACAACTCTACATTCTCTTGGGCAGTAGTTTCATGGGGAGCCCGTCCATTCTGGCTCACTGTACTTACACCGCCCAGCAGGGACGGCACATTCATATCCTGCGTAGGCATGTATCAACCTTCCCAAAACTGTCCCCGGCCCCAGGGCCGAGGAACTGATCTGCCATTGCGCGGGCCTGGAGAGCGCCCGGCTGTGAATTGATTATTAGGCCGCATCCTCATATCGAAGGCGCGGGCAATCATTCGGCTACGAGCCGCTCGCTTCTCCAGAATGATATTCAGTGACTCACCACCATGGGCTACCATCTGATATTCAACGGCTGCCTGATCTACAATTGAGAACTGTAGTTGAGGAGGCAAATCCTCGAAAGGCACCAACGTAGTAATACGTAAATCGATGCCATCGGAGTCGTCCTCAAAAGACGTAGTAGCCACACAGGGATCACCGTCAGGAGGACAGATATCAACTAAAAGAGTGATACTATCTTCCTCACGGTGAGCGAAACTTCGATCTATCCACTCATTAGTACCGTGGACTTGTAATGTATTATTCGGGAGAACAATCTTAAAATCGTTGTCCTCATCCGGGATAAAAGTCTGATCGGTGGTGTTGACATGGAAGCCAACCATTTGTTCCCTCTGGTTGACCTCATCCAGAATCTGCTCAGCTACTAGTGTATCATTGATAGTAGTTTCGCCAAGCGTAGAAACTGGATGTTCCATGGCTCCACGAAGAATGCGGTTGACCGCTTCCAATCGTGACAGGTTCATATTATTCCTTAAAGATTCCAAGCCTCGGCTTGAACCAATTGAAAGGTAATCGCATCAGATGCACCAGACGTGACAGTAAGGCCCACAATCAGACTTGCAACTGTCATATCAAATCCGGCCGAAATGGTATTGACCGTGGGGACGGGGATTATTGCGTGCCCTAATATATTACCATTATGGGCCATTGCAAATTCTCCCACAGCCACGCCTGTAGCTCCGATGGTACGAATGATGCAATTGATTTCAATTACACCCTCGTCAGCATCGGCCGTACCGGCGGGTTTAGTAAAGGTCACTCGGTCAGTATCAGCAGTAGTACCCGCTGTACCGAAAGCGATAGCATAGGTACTAGAGGCGATACCTGCCGCTGTCTTAGTTACACTGATTCGCCATCGGAAGCACGTACCTACCTTGAGTTTCACAGGAGGCACAGCAAGTGCTGAACCAGTAATGTAGGTGCGTGTAGCTGCCGCGGGACTCTGTGCAGTTACGGAGAAGTTAGTAACTCTATCAAATACATCGCGCCATGCCGCATTCTCAACGGCTCGGAGCTTGACAGTAGTAGAGTCATACCTCACAGAACCATTAGTGGCAGCAGGCTGTTGTGCGGTAGTTCCTACTGGTAGGATAGCGGCTGTGGTGGTATTCATGGTTACATCACCGGCCGCCCCGCTGGGGCTGGTTCCGGGAGTAAGTTCCACTGCGCCGCCTTTAGCTGTGCCAGAGGCATTACCCCCGACAACACGTCCTGCGCCACCAGCTCGGTTGCTGCCTTGGGCATTACCAGCAATCAGTTCTGCGATAGCACCGACATTACCTACACAAGTTCCTGTGGTTAGAGTTAGTCTGCCAGCCGCTGCCCCAATTCCGCTAGTTCCACTCCCGGTGGTAATTATAAGGGCACCACCATCTTCTGCGGCGGCCAGACCAGCTCCGGCGGTAAGTCTAAGAATACCGCCACCGCCCCCTAACCCTGCTCCGGCAGTAATGGCCATATCCTGTACGGCCACAGGAGGAGTAATTTCCCTCACTAAGAGGATGCCTTCAATAGAGACAGGGCCTTCAAAGAAGAAAGGATGGAGCCATTCAGTATTAGGAGTATCGGGTAGAGTAAGATCGCCATTGAGTACGGCAAATACGGAACCGCCCACCACAAAGTCAAGTTGCTTCGTTGCTGATGCGAAGATGAATGTATCGTTCACCACATCATCGAAGTGGATTTTGTGCAGCCCGCCATTGGACATAACTAGATCACCGGCATCAGTAATCTCAAGTTGTGTATTCTCTACTGTGCGCCCGCCAGTACCTACAAATCTAGGGATGCGGTTATCTGTTACTGCACCGGCGCCCAGCATATACTGGGTATGGTCATCATCAAGTAGGCCGGTCAGCAGGTCATGATCGCGGGTGCCTAAGTCCGCAATGCTGCGGATCGAGAGATCGGCAGCGGATACCCATGGTGAGGGTCTGGACTTATCAGTAAGAGCGTACTGTGGGTGGTCATCGTCGGTAAGCCCGACTAGTTCGCCGTGCTCCAGAGTTTCAATATCAAACTCCAGACGATTGACCGCCTGTTTCAGTAGGTGGGTGATAATTTCCCGGAGACGCGATTCTGTAATAGGCGTCGAAATTTCTTGTCTTCGAGCAGGCATCGCGCCTCCTTTCAATGAAGAAAAAAATGGGCTACAGCTTTTCAGCCATAGCCCAAGAGTGAGAGAGGAGAGTTACGCAACACGCGACAGAACCAAGTCTGTCACGGCGGCGCCGCTCCGGTTACGGAGTCGGAGAGCGCCATTGCGGGCGAACAGGCACATCTGCCCGTCCTGATCCAGCCCGCTATGTTCGGCGGCCCAAAAGGTCACGCGCATCTTTGCGGCAACGTCTGCGCCGTTGCGGAGGAGAACCTGACCGCTAGAGACGAACAGCGAAGTAACGGTATCGCTGGTGGCCTCTTCAACGCTGACGTTCTCTTCGTCAGTGGAGTTGATGTTCATGTACTCTGACGTTGCGACGGCATCGACTGAACCGATGATACCCATACGCGACGTGGTGGACAGGAACTCAACACGATACACGCCCTTACGGGCAGTACCAAGATCAGCATTCTGATTGTCTGCAATCATGATCGAGTCGAAGAGGACCACGCCCTCAGATTCGACGGGGAACACAACTGCATCAAACTGGAGAGTGCCAGCCCCCGCAGCGGCAACATCTGCCGTGAAGGCGAAGGTGCATTCTATCGTAGTGGCAGTCTGATCCACAACAAGCATGTACTGATTCTGACCCTCGCCGGGGTTGGTATCGAATACAGCCTTAACCCACTGTCCAGTCTGAACCTCAATGCCTTGCGGCGTAGCAACCGTAAAGATAGCGTTATTGGAGCTATCATCAAGGACGCTAGCCGTAAAGGCAAGATTGGCCTTGGAGGTTACACGGAAACGAGACGGTGATGGACGTTCATCAGCCGCTCTACGCAACTCGAACATAGCTCCCTCATCGGGAAGCCCGCCGAGAACGTACTCAGCATCATCGGCAAGATCAATATTGACAGTGACCTGGCCGGGATTATTCACCATCGGGTCCGGTGCCGGGCGCCGCTGATTGCTAGTGCTAGCAACCACGTCCAGGGGAAACGACGGTCGATTGGAGGGCTGCTTGCCCCTCTGCATACGAAGTGCCATAGTAAAGTTTGTCCCTTTCTAATTAGGCGATGGCCAGTTCGACCGCGCACTCAGGGCGCAGCGTCCCACCACCAGTGAGCATCTTCGTGACGAAGAGCCAGTCCTGACGGGACACATCGCGCTCAGTCTCAGTCATGACCGAGAGAAGAGTAACCATCCCCGCCGCTTGCATCTGGAATGCAATCGCGCGAGTCTTGGTGAAGTCACCGCGATACTTCGGCTCGTCGGTCGTGATGTTCTGGCCGTTGGGCA
>Ga0209342_10002035_pt1 | contig 22125 bp, 12 predicted proteins | sample RifCSP16_2_FD_184023 | JGI IMG/M metagenome (GOLD analysis project Ga0209342, IMG submission 184023) | Soil microbial communities from Rifle, Colorado - Rifle CSP2_sed 16_2 (SPAdes) (version 2) | ecosystem: Environmental > Terrestrial > Deep subsurface > Rock core/Sediment | place: Rifle... | reverse complement strand
CGTAGAGCAGCGTGGAAAGCACGCCACTGGCAGCCAGCGCGCCGAGCAGCCCAAGGAGCAAACCGCCTGCCACCATCACCGCGCCCTGGCCCAGAACCAGCCGGCGAACCTGACGGAAATCTGCACCGAGCGCCATGCGGATGCCGATCTCCCGGGTGCGTTGGGCCACGGTGTAGCTTAGCACGCCGTGCACGCCCACGGCGGCCAGGAGAAGCGCCACGGCGGCGAAGGCGCCGAGGACCAGCATGGTAAAGCGCCGTTGGCCGACCGAGTTCGACAGGGTCTGCTCCAGAGGTTCAACGCCAAAGAGCGGGAGCGCCGGGTCCATCTCCCGAACGATGCGGCGGACGAGAGGAGCGAGTGCGGCGGGATCGCCGCCCCCGCGAACCAACAGACTGTAACTCCCGGCGGCGGACGGAACCTGGGCGAATGGCAGGTACACGGCTGGCGGCGTCGCCTCGGCCAGGCCGCGGATCCGTTCGTCCCCCACCACGCCGACGACGGTTCGGTTGGCGCCCCAGAGATTGATCTGTTGGCCGAGGGGCTCCTGCGGGGCGAAGAAGCGACGCCTAGCCGCCTCGTTGATCGCTATCACGGGAGCAGCCCTGACGTCGTCCGACTCGCTGAAGCGCCGCCCGCCGATGAGCGGAACGCCCAGGGTCTCGAAGTATCCGGCAGCGACCATTCGTATGGATGGCTCGGGCCAATCCGCGGCCTCGGCTTCCCGACCCACGACTCGAATGGAGCTGGTGGATCCGGCGGCCAGGGGATGGCTTCCGGCAATGGTGACAGCGTCGACACCCGGCAGCGCACCGGCTCGCTGGAGCAAGTCCTCGTTGAAGCGGCGCATCTCGGGCCAGTTGGGCCACTTGGAGAAATCGCGAGGATAGCGGCTGGCGGGCAGCTGGTATTCGGCCTTGAGCACGCCGCCCGCGTTGAAGCCGGGATCCACCTGCTGCAACCGCCAGAGACTCTTGATCAGGAGGCCGGCTCCGATCATCAGCATCACCGCCAACGCCAGCTCGCTCACGACCAGCCCCGCGCGGAACCGGCGGTGTTCTCGTCCCGCGGAGGCGCCGCGCGATTCTCCCTGCAGCGACGCCTGGAGGTTGAGCCGCCGCGCCTGGATCGTGGGCAGGATCCCGAACGCGAGCCCCACCAGCACGGAGACTGCGAGCGTGGCACCCAGCACCCGAGCATCAATGCCCACCTCTGCTACGCGCGGGATGTCGGCCGGAGCCAGGGCCAACACGAGATCGAGACCTACGATCGCCAGCCCCACGCCGAGCAGAGCGCCTGCCAACGTGAGCACCGCTCCCTCGACAGCGAACTGTCGAGCAAGTCGGCGTAGGCCGGCGCCGAGGGCCGTGCGCACAGTGACCTCACGGGCGCGGGCCGCGCCACGGACGAGCAGGAGGTTGGCCACGTTGGCGCACGCCACCAGCAGGACCAAGGCCACGGCGCCCATCAGCACGATCAGCGCGGGCTTGACGGGTCCGAAGACTACTTGCTCCAGCAGCTCGACGTTCACGCCGCGAGCGTCGTTCTCGGGATAGGTCGCCTCGAGGTCGGCGGCGATCGCCGACATCTCCTGTTGCGCGGCCTCCGGGCTGGCGCTGGGATTCAGCCGTCCCAGAACGAAAATGGGGTGCGTCTCGCGGGGAGGAGCCGGTTGGGCACCGAGGGGAACCCACACGTCCACCTGCAACCGGCCGCCGCGGTCGGCGAAGCCCCTGGCGTAGGCGGCGGCTTGGAAAACCTGGAGCACGGCGAAGTCCGACCCGCGCGGCAGCACGCCGACGATGGTCCGGGGAACATCGTTGAGTCGAAGCGTGCGGCCCACGATGGCGGGATCGCGCGAGAAGAGCTGCTCCCAGAGGTCTTCGCCGATGACCACCGCGGCGGGGCCGCCGGCTCGGTCTTCCTCCTCCGTGAACCCGCGGCCGGCGACGGGCGCCAGGCCGGTGACGCGGAAGAACTCGTGCGTGACCGCCAGCGTCGCGAGGCGGGCGGGATCGCCGTCCTCGGGCGTCAGGTTCACCTCGAAGCCGGCGAACGCCGCCAGCTCCGCGAAGCGCGTGGTACGTTGCCGGAAGTCGAGGTAGTCGGGAACCGACGCGGGCTCGCGGGTGGTGCCGCTCTTCCGGTCGGTCTCCCACACCATCATCAGCCGGTCCATGTCTTCGAAGGGCGCAGGACGCAGCAGCACCCCGTCCACCACGCTGAAGATGGCCGTGTTCGCCCCAATGCCGAGCGCCAAAGTGAGCACCGCGGCGGAGGCGAACCCTGGAGCCTTCCGCAGGCTCCTCAATGCGTACCGGAAGTCCTGAAGCACGTCAGTTCCTTTCCACTCCCGCAGCTTGCAGGCGTATCACGGTTGTACTACAATGAACACACATGAAAGACTATCTCACCCTCCGACTTCCCACCGAGCTGGCTCGCGCACTGACGCGGTGGGCCAGGACTCGCGACGTACCCAAGTCGGCGATCGTGCGCGAAGCGGTCGCGCGATATCTCGCCCCGACCGCTCCGCCCGAGGGGCACACCCGGCGAGTCACCGGCCGAGAGTTGGCGGCCCGCTGGGCGACGATGCCACACCTCACGCCGCGAGAGGCGCAAGACCTGGCGGCGGACGTCGCGGCGGCACGTGAGGCGCTTCCGCCCATGCATGTGGCGTGGGAGTAATCCTCGACACCTCCATCCTCATTGCTGCCGAACGCGGCGCCGGAGACTTCGCGCGGTTCTTGGAGTCGTTGGGCGACGAGCCGGTTGGGATGGCCGCGATTACGGCCTCCGAGCTGCTCCAGGGCTGCCTGCGGGCACGCGACGCGGCCGTTCGCGCGCGCCGCGGAGCGTTCGTCGACGCCGTGCTCGACACGATCCCCGTGTTGCCCTTTGGGCTTCCCGAGGCACGACGACACGCCGATGTGTGGGCGGAACTGATGAAGCGAGGCACGATGATCGGGCCGCACGACATGCTCGTCGCTGCTACGGCGCTGGCGCACGGCCACGCGCTCGCCACGCTCAACCGGCGCGAATTCGCCCGGGTGCCCGGGCTGGTCGTGCGAGCATGGGCGGGCGCGTGAGCTGACATGATGTGCCGGAGGCCGGCCCGTATGGACTGGTGCTCATTGCTGACGTGTTGCCATGGTGACCTACTCATACCGCAGCGCCTCCATGGGCTCGACCCGCGTGGCCCGGTGACCCGGAATCCAGCAGGCGAGCAGCGCGACGCCCGCCACCGCGAGGGCGGCGACGCCGTACGTACCGGGATCGAACGGACGGATCTCGAAGAGGATCCCTGTCATCACCCGGGTGAGTCCCGCCGCCGCCAGCAACCCTGCTGCGACGCCGGCCAGGACCGGCGTCATCCCCTGGCGCAGCACCAGCCGAAGCGTGCCGCGGCGCTCGGCGCCCAGCGCTATGCGAATGCCGATCTCGCGGGTCCGTTGCTGCACCGCGAACGCCAGCACCGCGTAGATGCCCACGACGGCAAGCGCGATAGCGAGGGCGGCGAAGCCGGTGAGGAGGACGGTGAAGAACCGCGGCCGGGCGATCGAGCCGTGGACCACCGCGTCGAGCGAGGTCAGCTCGGTGATCGCCTGGCGAGGATCTACTTCACGAATCGCCGCGTGCGCCGCGGGAGCCACGGCCAGCGGATCGCCCGCCGTGCGGATCACGAAGGTCATTGCCCGGCGCGGTGCCTGCTGGAGGGGTACGTAGATCGTCGGAGCCGGAGGCGTCTCCAGGGCGCGCTGGTGCACGTCCCCGACCAGGCCCACGATGGTGCCCTCGTCGCCGCCGTCTACCCGGATGGCCCGGCCGAGCGGATCGGCTCCGCGGAATGCCTTCCGAGCGAAGGTCTCGTTGACCACGAGCACGAGAGACTGGCTTACCGCCCTTGCTCCCGCCGGGGGGTCAGTTGCCGCCACCGTGCGCCCGCGGAGGAGCGGCACCCCCAGGGCCCGGAACAGGTCCGGCGTCACCTGAAGGACGTCCGCGCTGGGCCGCTGGGCCAGCGGAACCGCCGGCTCTCCAACCACCTCCCAAAGGATCGATTCGCCGGCCCCGCGCATAGGCAAGTTGCGGATCGAGCCCACGACTTCGACTCCGGGAATGGCGCGCAGCCGCTCGAGGATCTGATCGTGGGCGGCGAGGTAGCGCTCCCGCTCGAGATACCGGCTCGAAGGAATCACCAGGCTCACCGCGAGCGCCCCGTCCGTCCTAAAGCCCGGGTCCACGTTGCGCAGCGTCCAGAAGCTGCGAATCAAGAGGCCCGCGCCGACCAGGAGGACCATGGCGATCGCTACCTCGGCGGCGACGAGCCCGCCCCGGGCGCGCAGCCGCGTGGCCCCGCGATCGCCTCCGCCCTCTCTCAGGTGCCGGGCTGGATCCGACCGCGCCGTGGCCACGGCCGGGAACAAGCCAAAGGCGACGGTCGCGAGGAGCGCCGTCACGACCGCGAACGCCAATACGCCGGCGTCGGGAGCCACCTCGTGGGCCCGCGGGATCACGCCCGCACTGCGCCGCAGGAGCAGGTCCACACCCCAGAACGCCAGCACGCACCCGACGACCGCGCCCACCAACCCGAGTACCAGGCCTTCCGCCAGGAGCATGCGAACGATGCGCACCCGCCCGGCACCCGCTGCCGCCCGTACCGCCATTTCGCGCTGCCGGCCCATGCCGCGGGCGAGGAGCAGGTTGGCGACGTTCACGCACGCGATCAGCAGCACGAAGGCGACAGCGCCAAAGAGCACCAGCAGGGCCCTCCGAACGTTGCCCACGATCGCTTCCCGCAGCGGGACCACGCCGGCCGCCTCCAACCCGGCATTGGTCTCCGGATACTCTCGACTCAAGGCCGAGGCGATGGCCGTGAGATCGGCGCGTGCCTGCGCGGGCGTGGTCCCCGCCGCCAGCCGCCCCACCGCCGCCATGATTCGAAGGGGGCGGAGCTGGAGCGGGATGGAGGTGGCGGGAATGACCGTGAACGGCGCCCATACCTCGATATCGTTCTGCGGGAACCCAAACCCGGGAGGCATCACGCCTGCCACCTCAAACTGCTGGTCGGACAGGGTGACGGCGCGACCCACCACCGAGGGATCTGCGCCGAACTGCCGCGTCCAGAAGCCGTGACTCAGGACCACCACGCGCGCATCGCCGGTCTCATCTTCCGGCCGGAGGACGCGTCCCACCAGCGGATCCACGCCGAGGGTCGGGAAGAAACCCCACGACACGTACGCCGTCTGGAGCTCTCGCGCTCCGTCTTCGGCGAGGAGCACCAAGTCGGAGGGCCTCGTGGAGTAGAGACCCATCCGCGTCACCGTGCGGCTCTGCTCGGACCAGTCGCGAAAGTCCGGCACGGAGATCGTCCCGCGGTCCACGCCGCGCTGGGGATACGCCGAGTAGAGCAGCACCAGACGATCCGGATCGGGGTACGGGAGGTCTCGAAGCAAGACCCCGTTCACCACGGTGAACAGCGCCGTCGTGGCGCCAATCCCCAACCCGAGGGTCAGCACCGCGATCAGCGCGAAGCCGGCGTTCCTCCGGAGCTTCCGGACCGCGTAGCGCAGGTCATTCATAGCGCAGCGCCTCCATGGGATCCACCTTGGCCGCGCGGCGGGTGGGAACGTACGTGGCCCCCAGCGCCACCAGGGTGAGCAGGGCCGCCGCCACGAGGAACGTCACCACGTCCGCCGGGGAGGTCTCGAAGAGCATCGACCGGAGCACGCGGGTTGCGGCGAAGGCGCCCGCCAGACCCACGGCGATCCCGACCACCACGAGCACGAGGTTCTCGGCGAGCAGCATCCGGACCAAGTCTTGCGGTCCGGCTCCGATCGCCATCCGCAAGCCCATCTCGCGGGTACGTTGGGTGACGGCGTACGCCGCGACGCCGTAGATCCCCACCAGCGCCAGGACCAATGCCAAACCCGCGAACCCGCCGAGCAAGGTCATGTTGAAGCGCCGAGTGGCGGTGGAACGGGAGACCATTTGGTCCAGGCTCGCGATCTCACCGATGGGCTGCTCGGCGTCGATCTGCCGCACCGCGCCTCGCAGCGCGCCGGCCAGCTGCAGCGGCGACCCCTTCGCCCGCAGCGCCACCCACATCTGCGCCAGGCCCTGCGTCTGCAGGTGTGGGAGATAGAGCTCGGGCATGATCGGGGCATCGAGCGACGCGTAGCGTACATCCCCAATCACGCCGATCACCGTGACGTTGCTGGCGCCGCCGCCAGGAAACGCCACCGGGATGGACCGGCCCACCGGGTCCTGGTCCGGCCACAGCAGCTCGGCCAGGCGGGTGTTGATGATGGCCACCTTGGGAGCGTCGGCCCGATCGGTGGCGCTGAAGTCCCGCCCTCGCCGCAGCGCAATCCCGGTGGTGGCGAAGTACTCCGGCGAGACCACGCTCATGCGGCTGGCCAGGAACGGCTCGGGATAGTCGGGCCGCACGTGCCGCGGGTCGAACGCCAGGATCTGGACGCTGCCGGTGAGCGGCAGGGTGCGTGACAGGCTCACGCGTGCCACGCCCGGGTTCTGAGCCAGCTGATCGGTGAGGCGCTGGAAGAAGTCGGCCTGGGCCTGCAGCCCTGCGTAGCGGGATGGCGTAAGCCGAATCCGTGCGGCCAACACGTAGCGGGTATCGTAGCCCAGCTCCACGGAGGTCAGCCGGATGAAGCTCTTGATGAGCAAGCCGGAGCCCACCAGCAGCACCAGGGCGATCGCGATCTCCGCCGCCACGAGGGTGCTGTTGACCCGCCGGCGTCCACGACTACCGGTGCTGGCGCCCGATTCATCGCGCAGGGTCCGCTCGACCTCGAACAGCGAGGCCCTCAGTGCCGGCACCAGGCCGAACGCGAGGCCGGTGAGCACCGACAGGCTGAGGGCGAAGCCCAGGACCCGGAGATCGATGTCGATCTCCCCAGCCCGGGGGAGGACGTCGGGCCATGCGGCCAGCAGGGCATCCACCCCCCAGTAGGCCAGCAGCACGCCGACGACCCCACCGAGCAGCGCCAGGATCACGCTCTCGGTGAGCAGCTGGCGCACGATCAGCCAGCGGCCAGCCCCGATGGCCTGCCGCACCGCGATCTCCTTGCGGCGCGCGGTCCCTCGCGCAATGAGCAGCGCGGCGGCGTTGGCGCAGGCGATGAGGAGCACCAGCCCCACGGCACCAAAGAGGACCCACAGCGCGCGCTGTGACACACCATCCCGGAGGATTTCCTCCAGGAGCGGCACCGCCAGGAACTGGGTCTCCGGGATGAGCGAGGTCTGCGGTCCGCCACCGGGGCCGCGGCCGCTCATGCTGATCTCGAGGCGCTGCTCGCCCTGGTCGCGCGTGGCGGCGTTGATGCGTCGCGCCACCACCCCGAGGTCAGCCGTGGCTTGCTCGACGGTGGCGCCCGGGGCGAGTCGTGCCACGGTGTTGAAGAAGTACATGCGCCGATCGGTCTCGGCCCGTGGACTGACGAGGAACCACTGCCCCAGCGGCACCCACAGCTGGGTGTCTTCGTCCGGGAAGCGGAACCCCGGGGGCATGATCCCCACGACGGTAAACGACCGGCCGTCCAGCGAGATCGAGCGGCCCACCACGCCGCGATCGCTGCCGAGCTCGCTGGTCCAGAGCCCGTAGCCCAGCACCGCGACCTGCTCGCGCAGCTCGTTCGCGGCGAAGGTCCGTCCTACCATCGCCTCGGCGCGCAACACGCGGAAGAGATCGTCGCTGGCGAGCGCCGCGCGGACCTCGTGCGGCTCCCCGCCGGTGGTAAAGTTGTAGCGCTGCGTGGTGTAGGGAGCGACGCCGGAGAAGTCGCGAGTGAGGTTCCGGATCTCTTGCACGTCCGGGTAGGACAGAGAGAACCGTCCCTCCTGCCGGCCGGCGGTGAACAACTCTACCAGGCGGTCCGGCTCGGGATAGGGCAACGGCCGCAGCAGGACGGCGTTGACCACGCTGAAGATCGCGGTGGTGGCGCCGATGCCGAGCGCCAGCGTGAGGACGGCTACCGCGGTGAAGCCAGGGTTCTTGCGCAGACTGCGCAACGCGTACCGAACGTCGGAGGTCAGAGATCCCATGTGAGCTCCATGTCGGCTGTCAGCTATTCGTACCGCAACACCATCATCGGATCGACCCGCGCGGCGCGCCACGCCGGGATCGCACTCGCCACCACCGCTACCGCGAGCAGCACGCCGGCCGCCAGCGTCAAGGAGAAAGGATCACTCGGCGAAATGTCAAAGAGGAACCGTTCCACCAGACGCGATGCCGGCCAGATCAGTAGCAGGCCTACGACGATCCCGACAGCAGTCAGCAGCACGCCCCGGCGCACCACTCGAGCAGCCACTTGCTGCGCCTCGGCGCCCAGGGCCATCCGCACCGCGATCTCCCGCGTCCCTTGCACCACCACGTACGAGAGCGTGCCGTACAGCCCCACCCCGGCCAGCACGAGCGCCAACACGCCGAACAGGCTGACGAGCGTGGCGGTCACGCGGTAAGGCGCGGCCGCGCTCCTCACAACGTCGTCGTACGGCCGGATGCTGGCGACGGCCAGGTTCGGATCTAGGGCACGCAGCTCCCGCCTCACCACCGGGGCCAGCGCCGCCGCACCCCCTGCCGCATGGATCACGAACGTGACGGCACCCCGATAGAGCTGACGCTCCGCGAAGTAGATCTGACCTTCTGGAGCCTCGCCCAAGCCGTAGTACGTAGCGTTGCGCGCCAGTCCGATGACGGTGACGACGTGGCCGTCGCGCTTGATGGTCCGGCCGATCGGATTGCTCGCGCCCCAGACCTGCCTGGCGAGCGCCTCGTCGACAATCACCACCGGTATCCCCGACCGATCATCCCGCATGGTGAAGTCGCGGCCCGCGAGGAGCGGAATGCCCATCGTGGCGAAATAGTCCGGACCCACCGCGTTGGTGGGCCCCTCGAAGGCGGACTGGCCCGCCGGAGGCGTCACGCCGTCCGCCGTGAAATCCGCGGTCCATTTACCACCGCCCAGCGCCACCATCGCCGTGGTCGTGGCCGAGCGCACGCCGGGGAGCGTCGAGAGCCGTTCAATGGCCCGCCCCACAAACTGAATGCCAGCTTCTTCCGAGTAGCCGTGGTCCTGGAGGCCCACGGTGACCAACAGGCGGTTCTCATGCTCGAAGCCCAGGTCCACGCGCTGGGCGCGCAGCAGGCTCCGCACGAACAGCCCGGCGCTGGCAACGAGCGTCACGGACAGGGTCACCTGGGCGGCGACCAGTACATTGCGCACTCGCGAACGGCCGCTCCCGGGGGCCCCAGCTTTCAGGTCCTCCACCACGCTGGCTCGCGAGACCATCCAGGCGGGCGCGAGTCCACACACCACCGCCGTGCCGCACGCCAGCGCGGCCGTGAAGCCAAAGACCACCCAATCGGGGCTGAGGCTGGTGACGGACCTGACCGGCAGTAGCCCCGCCGCGAAGTCGGACGCCCACACGGCGAGCAGCAGTCCCAGTGCCGCGCCGCCAACGGCAAGGAGCAGACTCTCGGCCAGCAACCGCCACACCACGTGCGGGCGGCCCGCGCCCAGCGCCAGGCGGACGCCCAGCTCTTTGCGCCGCGCTGTGGCACGCGCGAGGAGCAGGAGAGCCAGGTTGGCGCAGGCGACCAGCAACACCGCGCCGGCCGCGAGGACCAGCAGGCGCATCGTCGCGCTAAGCTGGTCGCGCACGAACGGCGCGAACCCGAAGTGCTCGGTCACCCAGACGCCGGTGCCGCGCTGCCATTGGGGGACGTTCTCATTCAACCGATTCCACAGGTTCGTCAGGTCGGCGCGCGCCGCCGTAACCGCCACGCCGGGGCCCACACGGCCGATCAACTGAATCCAGTAGTCGGTTTGGCCTGGTACACGGCGGAAGCGCTCGAAGTCACGGGGCTGAAGGATGGGAATCGCCGTGATGGGCGCCCAGAAGTCCGGCACACCCTCCGTCGGGTTGAGGCCGCGGAATGCCTCGCTCACCACGCCGACGATGGTGAACGGATGACCGTTCAGAGTGACGGGCGAGCCCACCACGCGCGGATCGCTCCCGAACCGGGTCTCCCAGAACCGCTGGCGCAGCACCACCGCTTCCGCGGCGCCAGGCGTCTCGTCTTCCTCGGCCGTGAAGGCGCGCCCGGTGGCAAGGGGAACGCCCAGGACATCGAAATAGTTGCCGGACACGAATGCCAGCGTTGCCTCCACCGGTTCCCCGCTCCGGTTGGCCAGCACGGTCTGCCGGCCGGCAAGCGCGGCGATACCGGCAAACGTCCGGTTCTCATCTCGGTAGAAGGTGTAATCCGGATAGGACCACGATCCTGACCTCGACGCTTCGACCATCCTGGTGATGCGCACCAGCCGGTCGGGCTGGGCCACTCCCGGTGGCGGTGCGAGCAGAAAACCCCGCACCAGCGTGAAGAGTGTGACGTTCACGCCTAGCCCTAAGCCCAAGATCACGATCGCCAGGCCAGCGAAGCCGGGCGTCTTGGCCAGCGAGCGGAGGGCCAGCCGGAGATCATTCATAGCGCAGCGCCTCCATCGGATCCACCCGCGTCGCCCTGCGCGCCGGGACGTAGCTCGCGACCGCGGTCACGCCGAGCAGCAATACGGTCACCGCGCCGAACGCCATGGGATCGAGCGGGCTTACGTCGAAGAGCAAGGCCCTCGCGAATCGCGTGACCGCCGCCGAGACGGCGATGCCGATGATCAGGCCCGCGCCCGCCAGCACCAACCCCTCGCCCACGACCAGCGTGGCCACGTCCCGCCGGGTGGCCCCCAGGGCCGTGCGGATACCGAACTCCCGGGTCCGCCGCGATACCGCGTAGGCCATCACTCCGTAGAGACCAATGACGGCGAGCAACACCGCCATCAGACCGAACGCACTGAGCAGGGTGGCGGCCAGCCGCTGGGGTAGCACCGCCAGCCCAATCTGCTCGTGCAGCGTGGTCGGGTTGACGATGGGGAGGTTCGGGTCCAGCAACCGGACCTCCTGTCGCAAGCGCGCGAGCAGCGGGCCCGGATCCCCCGTGGCCCGCACGTGCAGCGTCATCCACGCGCGGTTCTGTTGCCCGAACGGGAGGTACAAGAACGGCAGCGGATCTTCGGCCAGGTTCCGATACTTGCCGTCTGCCACCACGCCCACCACCGGCCGGAAGGGGCCCTCTGGACCGGTCACGCTGATGCCCTTGCCGATGGGGTCCTGGCCGGGCCAATACCGGCGCGCGAGGGTCTCGTTGACCATCACCACCGGCGGCGCACCCTCGCGATCCGCCTCGGTGAAGGCGCGCCCACGGACCACCGAGATGCGCATCACGCGGAAGTAATCGGCGCCGACCACGTTCCAGTTGAACTCCGTGCTCTCTCCGGGGCCCGGCGTGTACCGCTCAATCCGCGTGCCCCGTCGCTGGTAGGACCCGCCCAGCGGCACGGTGGTGGCGAGCGTCGCGCCCTCAACGCCGGGAAGAGCGCGGGCACGCTCCAGCAGCTCATCGTAGAAGGTTCGGGCCCGCGCTTCGTTGTATCCCTGCGCCTCGAGCGCGAACGACATCAGGACCACGTTCTCGGCGTCGAACCCCGGGTCCACCGCCTGGGCGCGGGTCAGGCTACGCAGGAAGAGCGCGGCACCCACCAACAACACCAGGGAGACCGCGAGCTGGCTCACCACGAGCAGGTTGCGGAGCCCGAACGGCCGCCCCCCTCGCCGGCCGATCACGTCGCCCTTGAGCTCAGCCACCAGCTGCGGGCGTGATGCGCGCAGCGCCGGAAGCAGCCCGAACGCGATGCCGGTGAGAAGGCTCAAGCCCAGCGTGAACACCAGCACCCGGACGTCGGTCTCGACGGCCAGGCGAATGGGGAAGTTCACCGGGGGACGGAGGCGCACGATCAGGTCCGCCACCCAGCCCGCCGCGCCCAGCCCGGCCACACCACCCAGCACGGCGACCAGCAAGCTTTCCATGAGCAGCTGCTGCACCAGCCGCCGGCGCGTGGCCCCCAGAGACAATCGCACCGCGATCTCCCGCGCCCGCCCCGTCGCGCGCGCCAGCAACAGGTTTGCGATGTTGGCGCAGGCGATCAGCAGCACCAGGCCCACCACGATCATCAACATGGCCGACATGCTGACCACCACCGCGCGACCCCGGGGAGGCACGCTCGCGTAGGACTCCGGTCGCACCGTGAGCTTCCGGCCGTCGCCGCGAACCGTGCGCCACAAGTCCGGGAACTCCTCGAACCGGGACCGCGCCAGCGCGGTGAGCCGCGCTTGCGCCTGCTCCGCGGCGACCCCATTCGCCAGCCGGGCCACCACCTGGAGCAAGCGATTCCCCATGCTGGTGAGTCCATCCGGCTCGAGCGCCGGGTCCATGGTGATCGGAATCCAGAGTTCGTTTTCCAGCACACCCTGCAGGCCCCGGAACCCGGGCGGGGTAACCCCAATCACGGTGAACTCCCGGCCGTTGATTCGGACGGACCGGCCGACCGCACTCGGCTCAGCGCCGAACCGGGTGCGCCACATCGCGTGGCTCACTACCGCTACCGGCGACGCACCGAGCGCTGTAACATCATCGCTCTCAATCAACCGGCCCGCGCTCGGCACCAGCCCCAGTACGCTGAAGTACTCCGGACTGACCAGCGTGGCGTTCAGCATCTCCGCCTGCTCGCCGAGGCTCAGGCTCACCGGCCGGAACGAGTACGCCGCCACGCCGGCGAACACCTCGCGCTCGGCGCGGATGGCTTCGAAATCCGGGTACGAGGAGGTGCCGAAGTCGCCGCTGCTGAAGTCGGAGGTGTAGATGTTGACCAGCCGCTTCGGCTCCGCCACGCCGGCCGGTGGACGCAGGAGCACCGCGTCGATCAAGGTGAAAATGGCGCTGTTGGCGCCGATCCCCAGCCCCAAGGTCAGCACCGCGACCGCCGTGAACCCAGGGCTTTTCCAGAGCGAGCGTACAGCGTAGCGAACGTCGGCAATCAGCGATTCCACGCTGGGCCTCCTTATGGGAGGAACGGGAAACGGGGCGCGGGGAGCGTGTGACGCTCGAGAAGGAGGGCGAGCCGCTCCCCGTCTCCCATCCAATCCTAGGCCAACGCAACCCGCGTACCACCGGGCGGATGGGGTGCAAGCCGCTGTGAACATGGTAGTTAGCGATCCTCCGTTTACGCGTGCAACGGCCGGCCCGTCCGCTCGTGGGATGGCGCAATCCCACAAGCGGGCACATCATCCAAAATGGTGTTCTTCCACGGGCGACGCCGCGCCGGCCCGGACCGGTTCTTGCTGGTCAAGCTCGCGACCCTGATCCTGGGCGGAGTGCTGGGGCTGGTCGGGATGCGAGTGGGCAACTCGCTACTGGTCAGTGTGGCGATCGGCGTGGTGCTGGTGGGATTCCTCTTGCGCTTTCTACCGAAGCCCACGGACGCCGCCGGCCATGGAGAGGTGCGCGAACCGCCGGACCCTACTGAGAGCTGACTGCAGATTGCTGACGGCTATCCCGTAATCCAGCCGTCGAACAGATTGATGATCCGGTCCCCGTAGGCCGCCCACTCGGGATTGTGGGTGACCTGGATGATCATGGTCCCTTCGTCGTTCAGTTTCTTCAAGAGATCCATGATGATCTTGCCCTGGGTGTGGTGCAGGCTGCCGGTGGGCTCGTCGGCCAGGATGATCTTGGGCTTCCCGACAACGGCACGCGCCACCGCCACCAGTTGTTGCTGGCCACCTGAGAGCTGGCTGGGAAACAGATCCTTCTTCGCCACGATCTGAAACCGGTCCAGGATGTCGGCCACGATGGCCTGCCGTTCGCTCTTCTTCACGTCGCGATACGATAGCGGTAACTCGATGTTCTCGGCCACCGTGAGATCGTCCAGCAGGTGGTATTGCTGGAACACGAACCCGATGTAGCGCTTGTTCAGCTCGTTGCGGTCTTTGGTTTTCATCTTGTGGACCGCTTCGTCGAGAAAGAAGTACTCGCCGCTCCATTGGCCGTCGAGCATGCCGAGGATACTGAGCAGCGTGGTCTTCCCGGAGCCGGACGGCCCCATGATGGTGAGGAACTCGCCTTCCTTCACGTCCAGCGTGACCTGCCGCAGGACATACGTCCGGCCGTTGCCGACCGGATAGGACTTCTCGATGTTGCGCAGCGCGATCACGATCGGGATCCGGGACCCCGTTCGGAGTGCATGTCGAACCCGCTGTCTTCCAGCTCGTGCTTTGCCTTGCCGTTGGTCTCGCTCACGACCTTACCGTCGAACAAGTGGATCGAGCGATCCGCGTACACGGCGTAGCGGGGATCGTGCGTCACCATGCAGATGGTGGCACCTTCACGATGCAGGTCGCGGAGGAGATCCATCACCGCCTTGCCGTTCACCGAGTCCAGGTTGCCGGTAGGCTCGTCCGCCAGCAGAATCGCCGGGTCACCGCCCACGGCGCGTGCTACCGCCACGCGCTGCTGCTGGCCGCCGGAGAGCTGGGCCGGATAGTGCTTCATCCGGTGGGTCATGCCGACTTTGTCCAGCGCATCCATAACGCGCTTCTTGCGCTCGGCCGCCGGCATGCGGCGATAGGTGAGCGGCAGCTCCACGTTCTCATACACCGTGAGATCACCGATCAGGTTGAACGCCTGGAAGATGAACCCGATCTGCCGGTTCCGGACCGCGGCCCGCTGTGAGGGGGTGAGCTGGGCGACCGGCTGGTTAGCCAGGTAGTACTCCCCGTTGGTGGGAGTATCCAACAGCCCCAGGATGGACAGCAGCGTGGTCTTGCCGCAGCCCGACGGGCCGGCGATCGCCAAGAACTCGCCCTCCTTGATCTCCAGCTCGATCCCGGACAGCGCGTGCGTCTCGACTTCCTCGGTGAGGAAGACCTTGGTCACGGTCTGGAGCTGGATCAGCGGGCCGTTGGCTTGTGGTGCGGTCATGTGTGGCTCCTCCACGAATACGTTCTGGGTTATCGGTTCTCGGTTTACGGTCGCCGGTTGTCGGTTCCGTCACGCCGGACGAACCCATCTGACCACCGATAACCGACAACTATCTGATTCTCACTCTATCAACCGCATCCCAGCGCGACATGTCCGATAACACCACCACGTCGCCCTTGGCCAGGCCGTCCACGATCTCGATCTGATTCACGGATGCCCGACCCAGGCGTACGTTGACCCGGCGCGCCGTGTTTCCGTCCGGGTCCAGCTTGAAGATGCCCACCATGCTGTTGCTCTGCCCGTAGGCGGGGCGGCCCATGTAGAGCACGTCGTCCAGGCGCTCGATCTCGACGGTGCCGTCCACGCTCAGGTCGGGACGCGCGCCCCGCGGCAGCTCCCCTTCCAGTACCACGTCTACCGTCACCGTCCCGCTCTGGGAGGCCGGGTCCACCCGACTGACATGCCCCTGGATGGTGTCCGTCCGCGTGTCGATGAGCGCCTGCTGACCGATGACCACGTCACGGGCCTGGGTCTCGGGAATCCGGAGCTCCGCCTTGAGCCGACCCGGCTGGACCACGGTTGCCAGCCGCATCCCCGCCAGAACCCACTGCCCCTCCTCCAGCTGCGGCGTTCCAAGGTCCCGCAACACTCCGCCCGCCCCGGCACGCACGCGCATGGATTCCAGCCGGCGCCGCCGGAAGTCCACCACTTCGCGCAGGCGTTCGACCTGGCTCTGCTGCGCGGCGATTTGCTCGTCCATGGTGCTCCTGAACACCTCGAGCCGCTGGATCTCCGACTTGAGACGAGCGGCCATCTGCTCGGCCCGTTCCTGCAACCGCTTGACCTCTTGCTCCGCGATCAGGCCCTTGGGCGCCAGCTCCACCGCATTGTCGGCCTGCCGCTTGGCGTCGGCGTAGTCGGCCCGTGCCGTGGCGACCGTGGCTTCCTGCCCCAGGATCTGGGTCTGCAGGTTGGACCGGGTGCTCACCAGCTGCGCCTCGGCGGCCGAGAGTTGCTGATCGGCCTGGAGCGCCTGTAATTGCTCGTCGGGATTGGAAAGCTCGATCAAGATGGTCCCGGGACTGACCGTGTCGCCCGGGGCCGAGAGGATCCGCTCCACTCGACCCGAGGTGACCGCCGAAACCTGGCGCATCTGCTCGGGCACCAGGGTTCCCGGCCCACGCACCTGGCGAAGCATGGAGCCTTGGCGGACCGTGTCGAACCAGATAGTCCCCCGATCCACCGTGGGCGCCGCAGGCTCGAGCCGAGAGAGCGCCACCGTCACGGTGACCAGCGCCGCGAGTGCCGCGCCGCCATACATCAGGCGCTTCCGTCCCTTGGGCTGCGCCGGCCGCGGAATGTCCAAGACCCGTTTCCTCCAGCTTTCGATTCCTGACTACGGAAGAAGGTTGCCGCTTGCTTCGCGCTTCTTCCCACCGCATACAGGGGCAATCCTCATACCGCCGCCCGGCATGGGACGTAACACATTGGAAAGTAGCACCTTATGTGGGCTGGCGCCGAGGTAATGCCGGTCCGAAGCTGACCGGGTGCGGGATGGTTCGTCCCAGGATCGGACAGTGCGGGCGGTTCTTCAAGAAGCCGGTGCCTGATGAGGAGCAGATCGCGCCGTTGCAGGACCGGCTGGCAATCGCCCCGGAGCGCCCGGGGAAGTCAGGGCGCGGCGGTGAACAGGAAGTAGAGGAGGAGGAGGTACACCCCGGTCATGCTTGCGGCGTCCAAGTTGCTGAGCGTGCCTTCCATTTCCATGTGCTGGTGCAACGCGTAGAACAGCGGGAAGAGCAACAACACCAGGAGCATGGTCACTTCGTTGATCGGGATGGCGTACCCGGCCTGCCCGGTCGCCACCCCCAACACGCCGATCATGATCATAGCGAAGGGCAGGAGTAGGAACATCACCTGGGTGAGGCCGCCGAAGGTGTTGCTGAGCGCGATGCCCAGCTCGCCGCGCCGGTGCGACTTGAAAACGATGATGTACTCGCTGATGCCGGCGAAAAACGCCAGCGCCGCCGCGGTGGGTATGGTGGGGAGGCCCAACCGGTCCAGCGCCGTCTCGGCGAATCCGCCAATGGCCTCGCCCGCGGCGTAGGCGCCCAGCGCCCCCAGCAAGAACATGGCCACGATGCCGTGCCAGCTCACGTCGTGGCCCAGGCGCTCGGGATCGGGCGGCAGCGACTCCTCGTCGTCCTTCCCCTCCGCGTAGTACCGCACCAGCGTCAGCACGTAGTAGGCGTAGATCATCATCAGCACCAGGCCGATGCCGATCAGGTCCACGCCCTCCAACACGGTCTGGGGTGTGGCGACCCGGAGCACCAGCATCACCATGCCCACCAGCAGGGTCACGGTGGCTCCGGCGATCATGATCTCCCCGCCCGCGATGGAGAGCGAGCGGGGCATCGCAAACGCGCCCCGCCGGTCCTTGGGCAAGAAGAAGGCGTAGATGGAGAAGACCAGGGCGTTGTTGAAGATGGTGACGGCGGCGGTGACAAATGCGGCGAGCGGGTTGATCTGCACCAGGAACGCGATCACCACGAACTCGGGTAGCGTGCTGAGCAGGGACCCAACGGTGCCGGAAGTGAAGCCGTCCCACCGGAGGCGCGCCCCCAGCCGCTCGACGCCCTGCACGAACGCCTGGCACGCCCCCTGGACGATGAGCAACCCGGCCACCAGGCGGTACAGCGCGAAGGCCAGGGCCCGCCCCTCTTCGGACACGATCAGGAGCCGGTTGTTGAATAGCAGGAGCACCCACATCCAGAGGCCCGCGCCCATCAGGAGCTGCCAGGTGGTGAGGCCCCGGTAGCGAGCCTCGATGGCCCGAATCGCGGTCGAGACCCACCACTGCTCGCTGGGGAGCGGCTGCGGCTGCCCCTTCTTGCGTGCGTCCAGCAGGAGCTCGAGCGCCTGCCTGAGTACCGGGGAGCGCTGCGCCAGGCTGTCGAAGTACAGCTTCGCGATCACCCAGACGGAGAGCTCGGTCTCGGCGATCACCGTGGCCGACCGGCGGTCACCGGTGAGCAGCGCCCCTTCCCCAACCACGCTCCCGGCGCCGACGAACACGGGATCCTGGTCCGGCCGTTCGACCCGTGCCTTCCCCGACTCGATGAAGTACAGGGAATCCCCTACGTCGCCCCGTTTCATCAACTGGGTTCCCTTGGGGAGGCGGGCGTAATCCACGTGGGGAACCAGCGCCTGTACCTCCTCCGGCGGGAGCGCGCGGAGAATCTCGATCCGGCTCAGGCGGCGGAGCACGTCCTCCGCATCGAACTCCTGAAGCGCGGGAAGGGGAGCGGCGGCAGCAGTCGTCACGGGGCACAAAGGTATTATCCTTCGCGATCCCATGCGAGCCGCCCTTGCCAGCGCCTTTGCCTGCGCCTTGATCGGCGGCTCCCCGACAGCCGGTAGTGCGTGGCAGCGCCCGTTGCAGAACCCCGGGGCCGTGGTCCGGGTACATGTCGTCCACACCGGCCCCGGTGGCGACCCGTTGCCCGTGGAGCGGGCCGCCGTTCGCGCCGGCAACGTGGCACGACTGACGGACGCGCAGGGGCGGGCCGAGCTCCGCTTGACCGCCGGCGAGCACTTGGTCACGGTCGGCCGGATCGGGTTCGCCCCGGAGAGCCTCACGGTCACCCTGGCTGAGGACGCGGACACGACCCTCCAGGTCTGGCTGGCGGAGCGCTCCACCGAGCTGGAAGCGGTGATCGTGACCGCGACACGCAGCGAGCGCCGGGTGGAGGACGAGCCCGTCCGCGTCGAGGTGCTGGGACCGGAAGAGGTGGTCGAGAAGCTCCTGATGACGCCTGGCGACATCACGATGCTGCTCAACGAAACCTCCGGACTCCGGGTGCAGACCACGTCACCGTCCCTGGGCGGCGCGAATGTCCGAGTGCAAGGCCTCCGGGGCCGATACACCCAGGTCCTCTCGGACGGGTTGCCGCTCTATGGCGGCCAGACCGGGAGTCTGGGGCTGCTGCAAGTCCCGCCCATGGACTTAGGAGGCGTCGAGATCATCAAAGGCGTCGCCTCCGCCCTCTACGGCGGTTCCGCGCTGGGGGGGGTCATCAACCTGACGTCGCGCCGGCCCGGGAGCCGGCCGGTTCGCGAGCTCCTCGCCAACCAGACAACCCTCGGCGGCACCGATGTCGTGGGGTTCGACGCGCGCACCTTGGGCGGTGACGTGAGCTACACCCTGCTCGCGGGCGCCCACCGGCAGTCCCAGGTAGACCGCGACGAAGACGGGTGGACGGACCTTCCTGGCTATCGCCGCGGCGTGTTACGGCCGCGCCTTTTTTGGACCAGCCCATTGGGTCACACAGTCGCATTCACCGCGGGAACCACCCTCGAAGAGCGCGAGGGCGGCACCTTGCCCGGCCGGGTGACCCCCGGCGCCGTGCCGCACCCAGAAGCGCTGCGCACGACCCGCCTCGACGCGGGCGGCACCAGCCGCTTTCTGCTCGGGCCCTCGAACACGGTGCTCGGAGTCCGCGGCTCGGTCGCCCTCCAGCGCCACCGGCACGTCTTCGGTCCCAGGCCCGAGCGGGACCGACACCTGACCTGGTTTGGCGAGGCCGCCCTGACCGCGAACCGCGGCCGCGACACCTGGGTGGTGGGCGCGGCGATCGAGCAGGAGTCCTATCGCGCCGAGGACGTCTCGGGCTTCGACTACCGGTTCACCACTCCTGCATGGTTCGGCCAGGGAACCCTGGAGGTCACCCCGTGGTTGGCGCTGAGCGCCAGCGCGCGGCTCGACCATCACAGTCGTTACGGTGCGTTCGTCAGTCCCCGGATCTCCACGCTGCTGCGTGCCGGCCCCACGTGGACCGTCCGTACGTCGGTCGGGACGGGCTACTTCGCGCCGACCCCGTTCACCGAGGAGACCGAGGTCATCGGCCTGACGCCGCTGGTGCCTGCCGCGGGGCTCGCTGCGGAGCGGGCGACCAGCGCGTCGCTTGACCTGGGCGGTTCCGCGGGTCGCTTCGAGATGAACCTGACGGGGTTCGGCTCCGTGGTGGAGGAACCGGTGGGCTTGAGCCGGCTGGATGACGGCACCGGCAGAGTGCAGCTGGTGAACGTGGCGGGTCCCACCCGCACGCTGGGTGGCGAGCTCCTGCTGCGTTGGTCACACGATCTGCTTCACCTCACGGCGACCTACACCTACGTGCACTCCACCGAGAGCGACCCCACCAGCGGCATCCGCCGCCGCGTCCCACTGACGCCCGAGCACCAGGCCGGATTGGTGGCCGTCCGGGAGGAGGAAGGGCAATCACGTATCGGAATCGAGGTCTACTATACCGGACGCCAGGAGCTGGCTGAGAATCCTTACCGGACGGCCAGCAAGCCATACGTCCACATCGGCGTGCTGGCGGAGCGCCGGTTCGGGCCGGCACGAGTGTTCGTCAACGCCGAGAACTTGCTCGACGTGAGACAAACGGAGTTCGATCCGCTGGTCCTGCCGTCGCGGGGACCCGGAGGACGGTGGACGACCGACGTGTGGGCGCCGCTCGACGGACGAATCGCGAACCTTGGGGTTCGCCTCGACCTCGGGGGCAGACCCTAGGTCACCCGAGCACCAGATGCACCACGGCGTGTCCCGCCGTGACCGGCCAGCGCAGCGTCACCGATTGCCCCTGTACGGTCTCCTCCAGACCGCGTTCCGACTTGGCCGTCGTGGTGATCGCATGGGTCCACAGTTCGGCGGCCGGCGTGGCTTGGATCTCGACGCGTCGCGCCAGCGAGAGTTCCGTGGTGAACACCGCGTCGGGGGGAAACGCACCGGGATCCCAGGAGAGCGCCACCACCAGATCGCCCATGGTGGCGAACTGATAACGCTTCTCGAGCCGTGGCTCTGCCGCGGCGAATTCCAACGTCAGGCTCTGCGCGCCCGGCACGGCGCGGACCGAAAACGGCCGGCCGGCCCACGAACAGACCGGCGCGAAGTCGCCCGCGGCGTACGCCTCCAGCGTGAGCGAGGCCGGAAGCACCCGGTCCACGAACAGCGCCCGCGGCTCGCGATCGAACGGCGGAAGCTGCGTGAGCCGCACCGTCTTCTCGATGTCGTGGATACTCGGCTTGCCGCTCCCGGCTGGGTCGTGCCCGCCGGGAGCTTGCTTCACGAGCGCCTCGTCGTGATACGACTCGCGCCGCCGCATGAGGGTGTCCGCCAGATTCACGCCGCGATCGAACAGCGTGAGCTCCTCCAGCACCCCACCGCGTGAGGGACTGAGCCAGGCGGAAAAGGCGGCGGAGTGGACCCACACTTCCGGGCGCCCGTCGCCGTCCAGATCGATCTCCTCGTACAGAAGTCCTTCGCCACGGCGCAATTCGCCCTCGGCGTGGGCCAGATTCCGCCACACGGCCGCTCGCAGGTGCGGCAGATACAGCCCCCCGAACACCCCGTGCCAGTAAGCGTCGTTGCACTGCGCCCGACCGACGGCCCGCCGCGCCGCGGGAGGATCGCCCCGCCCACGACACAGCGCGGAGAGCGCCAGCATCTTCTGGTGCATACGGTTCGCTTCCGAATACTTGACCAGGAAGTTCCGCCAGTGCGCCCCGCGCACCAACGCTCCGTCGCGGCCCGCCAACCGCTCCGCCCCCAGCTCATGCTCCAGCCGGCCCAGCCGCGCGGCGGCCTCGGCGGGCAAGGCCCACGCTTCCATCTCGCGGTACGAGGCGGTCGAGAGATAAGCCAGCCCGCCACTGGGGACTTCCGCCAGCGCGTCAGAGGGGGTCACCAGGCGAAGCTCGCCGTCGGACACCATCGCGGACATCGCCTCCAGGAATTGCTTGAGCCACCCGCGCTCGAACACCCATTCTAGAGTTCCCGGCCAGCCGCCGAACTTCTCGCCGTCGTCCACCAGCACCGCCAGCGGGTGGCCTGCTTCGCGAAGCCCCCGCAGGTACTCGACCGAGTCCGCTGGTGGCTTGAACGGCACCAGGTAGCGGAGTCGCTCGTCGATGGCAAAGAGCGCCAATCGCCGGTGGTCCGCCTCGGTCCAGAACGGGGCGTGCAGCTGCTCCCGGGTGAACCCGCTCACCAGAAAGTGCCGGTCGTCCACCAGCGCGTAGCGCACGCCGGCCTGCGACAAGTCGGCGGCCAGGTCCGGCTCCCAGACCCGCTCGGTGAGCCACAGACCGCTGGCGCTGGCGCCGAACCGGCGATGCAGCGCTTCGCGCATCCGGGCCACCTGCTCCACCCGGTCCGCGCGCGGCAGCGCGGC
>Ga0209342_10002033_pt1 | contig 22128 bp, 17 predicted proteins | sample RifCSP16_2_FD_184023 | JGI IMG/M metagenome (GOLD analysis project Ga0209342, IMG submission 184023) | Soil microbial communities from Rifle, Colorado - Rifle CSP2_sed 16_2 (SPAdes) (version 2) | ecosystem: Environmental > Terrestrial > Deep subsurface > Rock core/Sediment | place: Rifle... | reverse complement strand
AAGGGATCTTTGAATAGATGCCGATGAGCATGTTCTGGGGATTGCCCGTGACGGTCATGACGCTTCCGATGTTCGATGATGTCGCGAGCGCGAGCAGATACGGCATGGGGTTCACGCCAAGCTGCGCAGTGACCTCAAGGATGATCGGAGTATAAAGAAGGCAGATGGTGTCATTCACGAACAGGGCTGAGAGCAGCCCGGACGAGAGGACCACAAAGATAAGAAGCTGGAACGGCGTGCGTGACAGCGACAGTATCTTGTCCGCCATAAGCTCGAAGAAACCGGCTGTCCTGAGGTAGACCGTGATGATCATCATGCCGAGCAGGAGGAGAAGGGTGTGCATGTCGATCGCGGCAAAAGCCTGATCAAGCGTGAGCACCCCCGCGACCACCATGAGCACCGCGCCCACGAGCGCTCCTGCAGGCCGGTCAATGCGAATGCGCGGTATCTGGCGCAGGCCGATGAAGATGTAGGTGATGATGAAGATGATGAGCGCGGTGATCACGAGGGCCACTTTAACATGAACAGGCATGAAAGTTCAAGCCTCGTGTGCGCTGAAAGAGATTGCAGATCTCCTCGAAATTCATTATACTATGGTAAGGAAGACAATAAAGAGTTTTGAGGGAAAATGATGTTTCAGGACCTGACCCCAAAATTTCTTTTCAATATTTCCTTTATCGCATTCAAAGAAAGGCATTGCAATGTTCAAATTTAAATCTATTTTCACTTTTACACTACTATTCGTTATGATGGTTCTATTTCATTTCACACATTCAGGCCTGGGAATTGCTAGTATGGCTGAAAACGACGAATTTAGCGAGGAAGATACTCGTCTCGATACCGAAGCATATTATCTTCTCTTTAACAGAGACTATAAAACACTTGAACAAAGGTTTAAAAGTTATATTGATGCGTACGCCGGCGGCAAAATTACTGCTGAAGATATCTCTAACAAATTTGATCGCTTTCTACGAACTCCGGGACTTGAGGCTCAATTCAATGAGTGGATTAATACTTATCCTAGATCATACTCTGCTCGCCTAGCCCGTGGTATATACCATATTGCAAACGCATGGGTATTGCGCGGAGGTAAATTTGCTGGCGAAACAAGTGATGATCAGTTCCAAAGATTTAGCGGTGAACTCAAAAATGCTCAGTCGGACATCGAGGCGTCTCTCAATTTATTTTCTCGCCCGATCGAGAGCTATCGTTATCTGATACGAGTATCAAAGGGATTATCTCTCGAAAAGGAGCGCGAGTTTCTTGATGAGGCGCTAAAGATCGATCCTAAGGCATTTTATCCACGCTCTGAATACCTTAGTGCCATTACACCAAAATGGGGCGGCAACAACGATTTGATGGCCGAATTCATTAATGCAAGCAAAAAATCACAAATGAATGCCAAGCTGATGAATAGACTCGAGAGTGATTATTATTCTTATCTGGCAGAACAATCATATCTTGATAAGGATTTCAAGACCTCTAGTGCCTATTATCTCAAATCATACATGGCCTACAAGAGACCGGGAACTTTGTACAAATCGGGAAGGGCTGCGAATGATGGCGGGTTCAAAGATCTTGCATTTTCCCTTTTTGATGAATTGGCAAAAAAACATACTAAATATCCGACTGGCTTTACTGAGCGTGGTTATCTGTATGAAAGTTACTTCAAAGACTATGATAAGGCAATTAACGATTATCTTATTGCATCTGATCTTGGGAACAGCTGGGCGCAAAATCGAATTGGATGGTTTTATATGACCGGCACTCACGTAAAAACTGATTTAGTGAAGGCAGAGAAGTATCTCATTATGGCTATCAGACAAAATGATAAGACAGCGCTCGCAAACCTTGATGTCTTGAATAACTTAAAGAAGAATAGTCTCAAATACAATCTAAGCGACGATAGCTACGTAGTACCCAAGCTTAACGAATTAAATATTCATTCATATGCTGTTTTAAATGTTGACCTTCGGGTGGACTGGTTGAATAAAAGAGGAAAAAGCCAAAGCACGGCATTTGTTGATAGTAATATTGCTAAAATCGAGAGAATGTTGAAAGGCCTGGGGTACACATGTTTAGATAGGTCAAAGATTATTGCACTGTCAGATGACCAGAAACTGTCAGTCACAAATCTATCAAATGAAAAAGTGCAACAGATAGGAAGGTTGCTCAACGCCGACGCTGTCATAGTCGCAACGATTCCCTCTATGGGTATTAATCGTTCTCTGAATATCTATTACGAAAATATAGATATTAAAGCTATTTCAGTTGCAAGTGGGCAGGCCATTTGGAATTCGCGATTAAACGGTAGTGTGGATGCCACCGACCTGGAAGCAAATAGCCATATGGTAATATTGGATTCAATCGAAAGCAAATTATATGATCTTTTGCAAAGCAAATTGAAATCAGCAATTAATCAAGCAAAAGAAGTGAAGAATCATTAGTCGACGTCTTTGAACAAACAATAGCAATCTGGGCGGTTAATCCAAACAGCGCGTCCATAGAGTCGCGCCAGAAGGCGGCGCGCGTTGAACTAAAATGGAACTTATAACTCTCGGATTTGATCAGTGGTTTGAAGACAAAAGATCGGAGGCGCTGAGACCAGACTGCACCGTGGCTCGCGTGACCGCTGTCCACAGGGATAGCTACCTCGTAAGGAATGAAAACAACGAGGTGCTCGCTGAGCTGGCAGGCAGTTTCGTTTACTCCGCTGAGTCGAGTATAGACCTTCCTTCAGTTGGTGATTGGGCTCTCGTTCAGTACCACAACGCCGATACATTTGCCATCATTCACAGCCTGCTCCAACGCAAATCGTTTTTGCGACGGAAAACGCCTGGTAAAAAGATCGACTACCAGATGATCGCGGTCAACATAGATTTCGCTTTGATCGTGCAAGCCTGTGATTTCGATTTCAATCTGCGCAGGCTGGAGCGCTACCTTGTGATGGTAAACGAAGGGCACATTGAACCGATACTCCTCTTGACAAAAAGCGACCTGGTCAGCCCCGAGAAACTGGAGCAAAGAATATCGGAGGTACGTCAAGCCAACATAAAATGCAAAGTCCTTCCGCTCAGCAACGTAACCGGCTTCGGAGTGGGTCAAGTGCGTCAATTACTGGAACCGTGCAAAACATATTGTATGGTTGGGTCTTCCGGAGTAGGCAAAACAACGCTCTTGAACCATATTATAGGCCGTGATTTATTTGAGACAAACACAGTACGTGCAAGCGACGGAAAGGGCAAACATACGACAGCGCAGCGCCAACTTATCGTCCTTGATCATGGGGCAATGCTGATAGACACCCCTGGAATGAGGGAACTGGGGAATATAGGCGTCAGCTCAGGGCTTGAGGAGGGCTTTGCTGATATTTGGAGCCTTTCAAAAACCTGCCGTTTTGCCAATTGCACTCATACTCAGGAGGTCGGCTGCGCACTCCTGACCGCAATTAATAATGGCACATTGCAAGTGGATAGATACCAGAGCTACTTGAAGTTGATGAAAGAATCTGAATACAACGAGCTGTCCTACGTTGAAAAGCGTAGAAAGGACAGGAAATTCGGACAGTTCGTCAAGACTGCAATGAAACATCACAAAAAAAGTGACCGATAGTTCAACCTGCGGGCCGAGGCTAACGCGCAAAAGACGCACGTCTCACACGCGCGCTCTCTCCCTCGCTTCGCTCGTAAGGACCGCCTTCTACCGGGACTACCAGCTCCCTTCTGAAGCAAAACTAATCTTTAAATTCTTTCACATTCCACCATAACTTTTGCTACACTATACGGAAATGCATAGACTCCCCGGCTTGCCGTTACCCGGTCAGGCCGATACCTCTCAAAGAAAGGATGATAAAATGAAAGCTCTCAAATTGACGGTATTCCTTCTGGCGGTACTTGTTTTGACCACGCAGTTTGCCCGGCATATCTACGTACGGTATCTGGAACCACGGGGCTCGGTCCTGGACAAATTCGAGCAGACGGAAACCAAGAAGGCGATCAAGGGCGCCACGTCGCTCGGCGAGCTGGTGTCCCGCTATGATGTTGCCAAAAAGCGCGTGGATGAACTTGACAAACAGATAAAAAAGGCCGAAGCGAACAAGTCGAAGGACGACCGGGATGTCCTCCGTGACAAATTCCGGGAAGAACACAGAGAAGACTATGAGCGGGAGTCGGACCTGAAGAGAGCGGTCCAAGAATGGGAAAGAAGAAGCGAGGAGACCTACGAGCTCCGCGTGTTCTGGCTGTTCGGCTTCGTCTTCTTCCTCGGCGGCGCGACACTCCTCGTCAAGGGGCGCGAGTGGCTGGGCATGGCCTTCATCGTACCCGGCATCATCGAAATGATCTGGTGGACGAGCCCGTCCTTCCGGTTTGCAGGCAGCCCGATCGAATTTGAACGACTGCTCATGAACAAATTGGCGTTCACCCTCATTACCCTGGTCCTGGTCATCGCCGCCTGGATCATGCAGGAAATGAAGCCGAAAAAGGGCAGGACCCGCCGGTAAACCCCGTTAGAGAACAAGTTCTTTAACGTCAACTGATTGTGGCTTTACCCCGTTAGAGATGTTTCACTTAACGCGATCTCTAACGGGGTGAATATCACGGAAATCTCGATATTGAGACAATATGAAGAGGAATTTTCATCCGGTCAGGTAAAAATTGCTTTAATAAAATCAAGGAAGCGCTCATCGAGGATCCTGACAAAATATGCGTTCGCGTCCCGCCCGATACGATTGATACGGTGGGTGCCGTCGTCCCGTTCCACCTTCCCCTGGAATGCGTGTATTCCTCCGTCCTTTTCGATCGAGAGTTCGACCTGCTCCCCTGGCGTGAGTTTGAGCATCGCCCCCCCGACCTTCACGCCGCCCGCGGAGAGATCGATCGAGTAAATCTGCGTCACCTGTGCGCCAATCTTGATCTCGACCTTGAGTTCCCTTTTCAGCCTCCCCTGGTTCCTTTTATTCTCCCCATAGATGGTCATACATCTCTCCTCCGGATGAACTTTTATGGAAACATTTCTTTTACGAAATCAGGAAACCCTTCATCAAGAATTTTGATAAAGAACGCATTCGCTTCGCGGCCTATGCGATTGACATGGTGGGCGCCGTCATCCCTCTCGACCCGCCCGTGGAACACGACTTTCCCCCCGTCTTTCTCTATCACGAGTTCGACCTGCTCGCCGGGGGTAAGGTCAAGCATTATTCCCGCCACTTTGATGCCGACCACTGAATAATCTATTGAGTATATCTGCACGGCCTGTCCGCCTGCCTTGAGATCGATCCGGAGCTCCCTTTTAAACCTCGTGGTATTTCTTTTACTCTTTCCATAAATGGTCATGTATCGCTCCCCTCGATTAGAGCATTCAGGACAGGTTATGATTGGAGCCGGGGCAGACGCAGGCGCTTCGGGCAAAAATACCGACTCTGCCGAATTTCAAGGACTTATAGCACGCTAAGCGGCAGAGCGAGTGGCTGACCCGTGCAGTTACTGAAAAGGTATAATAAAGTCGCCTGAAAATCAAGGAAGATTTATCAAGATGGCCGTTTTTTTTGATCACGGGATGGTCGTTAATATCACCCTGCCGTCTCAATTTTGGGACTTTGGAAGATTGAATTGTCAAAAGGAAGGTTGTGAAAGGGAAAATGCAACGTAGAGAAAAATGTATTATTTCTTCCTGAAGAGAAAATACAACTCCCCTTCCTGCTGCATGTATCCTGCCGCGATCTCAGCCTCGGGCCCCTGGCCCCAGAACAGGTCGACCCTGCCCGGGCCTTTGATAGCGCCTCCCGTGTCCTGGTTCAGCACGAATCGGGTAAAGGGCGCCCATTCTTTTATGGCGTTGTTCCCGATGACCGGCTTCTCTGTATGAATGATCCCTATCGCCCCTTTGGGGAAGAGCTTGCTGTCCACGGCAATGGAACGGCCCGGCGTAAGCGGTACACCGATGTTCCCGACCGAGGGGCCCATGTCGATGCGAAAGAACACGTAGCTGGGGTTCTGGTTCAGCACCTTAAAGAGCTCTTCCGGATGGGCCCGCAAATATTCCCGAATGGCCTGCAGGGACATCTTGTCCCTGGGAATGGCGCCGGCATCTATCAGGTATTTGCCGAGGCTCCGGTAGGGCCTCCCGTTCTGGCCGTCGTAGAGCACACTGATGACATTGCCGTCTCCGAGGTCAACCTTGCCCGAGCCCTGCACCTGCAGCGTATAGATGTCAAGGATGTCCGCGCACCAGAGTATTTCAAGGTCCCTCCCGGCAAAAGCTTTTTTCTGGTCTATATCTTCGCGGGAATAGTAGGGAACGACCTTCCTGCCTTCAAGCCTGCCAAATATTTTATTCCGGGGAAAGCCGTTGCCGAACAGGGAAAGATCGATCTCGATGATGTCACCCGGCCTTTTATAGAGAGGATATTTGTAGACATCATCCGCGTTCAGCCTGCACGCAAGCACGGGCTCGTAGTAGCCGGTGAACAGCACTTTTCCGCCCCCGTTCGATCCGACCGAGCGATAGAGGACAAAGTCTTTTTTGATCTGTTCCGCTTTTTGATCGAACGAGAGAGCATCGTTTTCTATTATCAGGAGAAAATTCCGGGCCGTGACGATCATGTCAAGGGCGGCCACCCGTTCCGGCCCCAGGGAGAACTGGGTCTCCGGAGGAAGTTTGTTGTAATACTCAAGGCTCTGCCTCACCGCTTCAGCCAGGCCCTTGAACTCTCTATCGTCCCGCGGCGCAACCGCCCTCCACCACGAGATGGACTCAAGCGCGTCCTCCGGCTTCGTCACCGGCGCATGGGCGCAGGCGGAAAGAAGGAGAAGGAGGATTAATGCCGAATTAATTTTTTTCATACGATTGCCGCCTTATCAAATGATATCTCTTGCGTTGAGATGATCCCTTATTCCCGCCTGTTCCTGAAGGTCATCTCCAACATGCCGACGATGGGGTTAGGGTATCAGTTGATACCGTTCAGGAGAAAGCAGAAGGCGTAACGGTTAAGTAATAGGGACCTCACCAATAAAGGTCCTTTCATCCTGACGGGAAGAATCACGGGAGCGTGGTTATATCATCAATTGCATTCCACGCTGCGAAGACCCTCGCGTTATTACATTCCGTGTCAACGGGGACCAGGAAGAAACCCTTTTTGCTGCCATCGGATTTTAAAAAGGAAGGTATCTTGTCAGGCGGCACATCAGCTTCCAGAAAACCCACCAGCTTCTCTCCATCAAGGAATTTGACAAAAACCTTGCGGCCCGGTTTCTTACCAGGGCCATAAACCTTTTTTTCTTTGTACTCTTTAGATCCGTCGAATGTTTTTACGTAGAAGATCGCCTTCAAATCCTCTATCGGCACCACGTGTTCCCTGCCGGTATCCGCCTCTTTAATGATCACCGTCGCGGAATCGCCGGTAAACTTGCCCACATACCCCTTCAACAGCCTTTTGTCATTAAATCTCGCTACAACCTTTTCATTATCACTCATCACGACCCCCATGGTCTTTTACCGCTTTTCTGTTTTCCGTATCCCTTCCAAAGCTTTTCTTCCTTCACGGCTTTTCCGGCGATTTGTTTGTGTTTGCCTGGGAAAGCTTAACCGTTTCTTTCAGACTTGTCAATTGTCATTCCATAACAGGGCTCAGGCAAAAAAAGATCGGCGAGAAACTGTTTCTCGCCGATCCATGATCAGAACCAGGTTGTGATGTTCAGTTAGGTGGTATATCCTGTCTCGCCGTGCTGGGTGATATCGATCCCTTCTGTTTCCTGCTCCACGTCGACCCGTACTCCAACGACCTTTTCAATGATCTTGAAAAGGATCAGGCTCACGACGAAAGAATAGAGGGCGATCAGGGCCACGGCCCCTGCCTGCACAGCGAGCTGCCGGGGATTACCAAAGAACATGCCGTTCGCGCCCGCTGAATTTATCGCGAGCGACGCAAAAAGGCCTGCGGCGACAGTCCCAAGCGTGCCTCCCACGCCGTGCACGCCGAAGGCATCGAGAGAGTCATCATATCTGAACTTTGTCTTTGCATTGAGCGCAGTGTAGCACAGCAGCCCTGCCGCGATGCCGATCATGAGCGCGGGCATGGGGCCGACGAAACCGGCGGCCGGCGTGATCGTGGCGAGGCCCGCGATGGCGCCCGTGGCAGCGCCGAACATCGTGGGCTTGCCGCGGTGATACCACTCAACGAACATCCAGGTCAGGGTCGCAGACACGGCCGCCGTATGGGTAGTGACAAACGCCATGGTAGCAAGCCCGCCGGAAGACAGGGCGCTTCCCGCATTGAAACCGAACCAGCCGAACCAGAGGAGCCCCGCGCCGAGCACGGTCATCGGAAGGTCATGGGGGGGCATGGGTTCCTGAAGGAAGCCCTTGCGTTTGCCGATGTAGAGCGCGGCCGCGAGCGCGGAGAACCCTGATGACGCGTGGACCACGATGCCGCCGGCAAAATCGAGCACGCCGAGCTGCCTGAGCCACCCGCCGGTCCCCCACACCCAGTGGGCAACCGGGTCGTAGACGATCGTGGTCCAGACAAGCGTAAAGATAATGTACGCTGAAAATTTTATTCTCTCGGCAAAAGCGCCGCTGATAAGCGCCGGCGTGATTACCGCGAACATGGCCTGATAGATCATGAACGCAAGGTGCGGGACCGTGGGCGCGTAATCGGCATTCGGCGTGAGCCCGACACCGGTGAGCCCTGCCCAGCTGAGATTGCCGATGATCCCGTTGATGTCAGGCCCGAAGGCAAGCGAGTAGCCGAACAAGATCCACTGGACGCTCACGAGCGCGATGGCCACAAAGCTGTGCATGATGGTGCCGAGCACGTTCTTTCTTCTGACCATGCCGCCGTAAAACAGCGCGAGCCCCGGCGTCATGAGCATCACGAGCGCCGTCGATATAAGTATCCAGGCCGTGTCGCCTGTGTCGATCCTGGGTGCGGCTGATGCTGCCTCGGCTGCCGCAACTCCTGCTGCAAAGAACAGAAATAGAAAGAGTGCCATGGACGTCCTTATCGTCATTTTCACAACTCAATCCTCCCGAAATATTTTTGCAATTTCTTCCGCAGTTAACTGTTGATAGTTACCAGTTGTCAGTTATCAGTTAGTTTATCAGCACGCTATGCGCCGGAGCGAATAGCTGACCCGAGTATTGAAGCTCCCTGCCGTCCCGCCATGGCGGGACGGGGAATGCGCCCACTCCAGAATTCACGAAGCCGATCTCTTTCTTACAACGCGGCATCACCGGTCTCACCCGTCCTGATGCGGATCACTTCTTCCACATTTATAACAAAGATTTTGCCGTCGCCCACCTTGCCTGACCGGGCGGCCTTCACCGCTGCGTCGATGACCTGTTTCGCCATGTTGTCGGCAACCACGATCTCTATCTCGACCTTGGGCACGAAATCCACGGTGTACTCCGCGCCGCGATAGACCTCTTTGTGTCCCTTCTGGCGGCCGAAACCCTTGACCTCGGAGACGGTCATGCCATGGACATTCAGCGCCGTCACCGCGGCCTTCACCTCTTCGAGCTTATACGGCTGAACAATGCATTTGACTAATTTCATGTGCCTGCCCCCCTTGCTTTTATAATATGCAGTAGGTGAAAATATAAGCAAGTGTCATACCAGAAAATAATAATCGGAACACATGGAAATTATTAGAAATGGAGAGAAATAAATCTCAGTGAGGTGGTTAAAATAAAGGCAGGTGATGAAGGGATGGGCAAATGAATAAAAATTATGCTGATTAAAAAAAGATGCTCCTGTGATCCGCTTCTTCAGGTTGGCAGAAAAAACATAAAGGCTACGCAAAAAGAAAAAGCCCATCAATCGAAATTGATGGGCTTTTAAAAATATTCCGGCAGCGTCCTACTTTCCCATGACCTCACGGTCATAGTATCATCGGCCCTGGAGAGCTTAACTTCCGTGTTCGAGATGGGAACGGGTGTGACCCCTCCGGTATAGCCACCGAAAACCTTATGACAAGAAACTGCGCATAGGGCATAGCGCATGGTGCATAGCTCTATGCGATATACATTGACACTGAATAAGCAAGGGCACTTCAAAAAGCCGAATTTGTCAGAAGCAGAATTAAAGTGGTTAAGCCTCACGACCTATTAGTACTGGTTAGCTTAGGATGTTACCACCCTTACACGCCCAGCCTATCAACCCGGTAGTCTACCGGAGGTCTTTAGGAGCCTTATGGCCCGGGAGATCTAGTCTTGAGGTGGGTTTCCCGCTTAGATGCTTTCAGCGGTTATCCCGACCGAACATAGCTACCCAGCACTGCCCCTGGCGGGACAACTGGCACACTAGAGGTTCGTCCATCCCGGTCCTCTCGTACTAGGGACAGATCCTCTCAAATCTCCTGCGCCCGCAACAGATAGGGACCAAACTGTCTCACGACGTTTTGAACCCAGCTCTCGTACCGCTTTAATTGGCGAACAGCCAAACCCTTGGGACCTACTTCAGCCCCAGGATGCGATGAGCCGACATCGAGGTGCCAAACCGCGTCGTCGATGTGAACTCTTGGACGCGATAAGCCTGTTATCCCCGGAGTACCTTTTGTCCGATGAGCGATGGCCCTCCCACGAGGAACCACCGGATCACTAAGCCCGACTTTCGTCTCTGCTCGACTTGTCAGTCTCGCAGTCAAGCTCCCTTTTGCCTTTACACTCAACGGCTGATTTCCGACCAGCCTGAGGGAACCTTTGGGCGCCTCCGTTACACTTTAGGAGGCGACCGCCCCAGTCAAACTACCCACCAGGCAATGTCCCCGACCCAGATAATGGGCCCAGGTTAGAACTCCAGAAAAGTAAGGGTGGTATTTCAATGATGACTCCACGAAGGCTAGCGCCCCCGCTTCAAAGTCTCCCACCTATGCTACACATACCGTTCCAAAATTCATTGCCAAGCTATAGTAAAGGTTCACAGGGTCTTTCCGTCTAGTTGCGGGTAATCGGCATCTTCACCGATGATACAAGTTCGCTGAGTCTCTGGCCGAGACAGTGCTCCAGTCGTTATGCCATTCGTGCAGGTCGGAACTTACCCGACAAGGAATTTCGCTACCTTAGGACCGTTATAGTTACGGCCGCCGTTTACCGGGGCTTCGATTCAGAGCTTCGCCTTGCGGCTGACCCCTCCTGTTAACCTTCCGGCACCGGGCAGGCATCAGTGCCTATACATCGCCTTGCGGCTTCGCAGACACCTGTGTTTTTGATAAACAGTCGCCAGAGCCATTTCACTGCGGCCTCTTCGGGCTTTAACACCCTACCGAGGCGCCCCTTCTCCCGAAGTTACGGGGCTAATTTGCCGAGTTCCTTAGCCAGAGTTCTCTCAAGCGCCTTAGAGTTTTCCTCCTACCTACCTGTGTCGGATTGCGGTACGGCTACTTCGATAACTCGCTAGAGGTTTTTCTTGGCAGTGTAGGATCAACCAGTTGGTTCATCCGAAGACTCGCTTCCCCGCTTTCCTCAGGGTTAATGACCTCACGGATTTGCCTATGAGATCCCCCTCGAATTGCGGCCGGGCATTTCCAGTCGCCCGTAGGTCTACCTTACTGCGTCCCCCCATTGCTGATAACGCTATCAAAGAAGTGCAGGAATATTAACCTGCTGTCCATCGTCTACGCCTTTCGGCCTCGACTTAGGTACCGACTCACCCTGGGATGATTAACATTGCCCAGGAAACCTTAGGTTTTCGGCGAACGGATTTTTCATCCGTTTTATCGCTACTTATGCCGGCAGAATCTCTTCTGTTTCGTCCAGCGGTCCTTACGGTCCGCCTTCAACCTATGACAGAATGCTCCCCTACCACTCACACTTGCGTCTGAATCCGCAGCTTCGGTAGTATGCTTTAGCCCCGTTAGATTTTCGGCGCAGGGCCACTTGACCAGTGAGCTATTACGCTTTCTTTAAAGGATGGCTGCTTCTAAGCCAACCTCCTGGCTGTCTGGGTAGTCCTACATCCTTTCCCACTTAGCATACATTTAGGGACCTTAGCTGGCGGTCTGGGCTCTTTCCCTTTTGACCACGAATCTTAGCACCCGTAGTCTGACTCCTGCGGTAAGACTTGACGGCATTCGGAGTTTGATTGGGTTTGGTAACCGGGTAAGGCCCCTAGTCCATTCAGTGCTCTACCTCCGTCAGTTAATTCGCAGGGCTAGCCCTCAAGCTATTTCGGGGAGAACCAGCTATCACGGAATTTGATTAGCCTTTCACCCCTACCCACAGCTCATCCGAGATTTTTGCAACAATCACCAGTTCGGGCCTCCACGGGGGATTAACCCCGCTTCACCCTGGCCATGGGTAGATCATTCCGCTTCGGGTCTATTAAATGTAACTGAATCGCCCTGTTCGGACTCGCTTTCGCTGCGGCTCCTCCCGTTTATCGGGATTAACCTTGCCACATCTAATAACTCGCCGGCTCATTATGCAAAAGGCACGCGATCAGGCTTTGGCCTTGCGGCCCATAGCCCTCTCACTGCTTGTAAGCGTACGGTTTCAGGTTCTTTTCACTCCCCTCCCGGGGTTCTTTTCACCTTTCCCTCACGGTACTGGTTCACTATCGGTCGCCAAGTAGTATTTAGCCTTGGGAAGTGGTCTTCCCGGATTCCCACAGGGTTTCTCGTGTCCCGTGGTACTTAGGAGTTTTGCCCAGAGAGCCTCTCGTCGTTTCGTTTACCGGGCTATCACCGTCTATGGCCGATCGTTCCAGATCGTTCAACTACAACAGAGGTTTGTAACTCTCCGAGGAGTATGCGGACCCCTCCGGCAAATTCCTGCAACCCCAGATCCATAACGTCCGCAGACTATCACATGGACCCGGTTTGGGCTGTTCCCCGTTCGCTCGCCACTACTAGGGGAATCGATGTCTCTTTCTCTTCCTTCAGGTACTGAGATGTTTCACTTCCCTGAGTTAGCTTCTGCATCCTATGAATTCAGATGCAGATTACCCGTCATCAACGGGCAGGGTTGCCCCATTCGGAAATCTCCGGATCAAAGCCTGTTAGCGGCTCACCGAAGCTTATCGCAGCTTGCCACGTCCTTCATCGCCTCTTGGCGCCAAGGCATCCACCATACGCCTTCTGTAACTTAACCACCAAACCTGCTTCTGGCAGATTCGGCGTTTCTTGCTTGAGATTGCCTCAGCTTTTCTTGTACCCTTGCTTATTCAGTTGTCAAAGAACGAACCCGCTCTACTTCGTTGAGCGGGATTGAAAATTGAAAGTTGAAAACTTAAAATTTGAAGTTTCCAATTTCCAATCTTCAATTTCCAATTGTAATACTGGTGGAGCTGAGCGGGATCGAACCGCCGACCCCCTGCTTGCAAAGCAGGTGCTCTCCCAGCTGAGCTACAGCCCCCCGTAATTGCTACCGCAAATTTAAAATTTTAAATTTCAGATCTCAAATTTAAAATTTGTGGTACTTGGTGGGCCTAGGTAGAGTCGAACTACCGACCTCACCCTTATCAGGGGTGCGCTCTAACCAACTGAGCTATAGGCCCGTCTGGTTGTTTAGACCCGATTCCTACAGACTCAAGGCTTTCCCTGGGGTCAAGCTCTGAGCCCATGCCTATAGCCCTGAGCAATGCTCATGGTCCTTCAAAACTAAATAGGTGCTGGCGAACGACCTGGATTGAACTTGTAGGTTCATCCTTAGAAAGGAGGTGATCCAGCCGCAGGTTCTCCTACGGCTACCTTGTTACGACTTCACCCCAATCACCGACCATACCGTGGGCACCTGCCTCCCTTGCGGGTTGGCGCAGCGACTTCAGGTACAGTAGGCTTTCGTGGTGTGACGGGCGGTGTGTACAAGGCCCGGGAACGTATTCACCGCGGCGTTCTGATCCGCGATTACTAGCGATTCCGACTTCACGGAGTCGAGTTGCAGACTCCGATCCGAACTGGGACCGGTTTTCTGGGATTGGCTCCCCCTCGCGGGATTGCGACCCTTTGTACCGGCCATTGTTGCACGTGTGTGGCCCTGGACATAAAGGCCATGATGACTTGACGTCATCCCCACCTTCCTCCCCGTTATCCGGGGCAGTTCCCTCTGAGTGCCCGGCATGACCCGGTAGCAACTGAGGGTAAGGGTTGCGCTCGTTGCGGGACTTAACCCAACATCTCACGACACGAGCTGACGACAGCCATGCAGCACCTGTCTCCTGGCTCCCTTGCGGGCACCCCCCTGTTTCCAGGAGGTTCCAGGGATGTCAAGCCCAGGTAAGGTTCTTCGCGTTGCGTCGAATTAAACCACATGCACCACCGCTTGTGCGGGCCCCCGTCAATTCCTTTGAGTTTCAACCTTGCGGCCGTACTCCCCAGGCGGGGCACTTAATGCGTTAGCTGCGGCACGGAAGGGGTCGATACCTCCCACACCTAGTGCCCATCGTTTAGGGCGTGGACTACCAGGGTATCTAATCCTGTTTGCTCCCCACGCTTTCGCACATGAGCGTCAGTTACATGCCAGGAAGCCGCCTTCGCCACCGGTGTTCCTCCGGATATCTACGAATTTCACCTCTACACCCGGAATTCCGCTTCCCCCTCATGCACTCGAGAAAGGCAGTATCAAAGGCAATTCCACAGTTAAGCTGTGGACTTTCACCCCTGACTTACCAAACCGCCTGCGTGCGCTTTACGCCCAATAAATCCGAACAACGCTTGCCACCTCTGTCTTACCGCGGCTGCTGGCACAGAGTTAGCCGTGGCTTCTTCTCTCGGTACCGTCAATCCTCCGGATTATTTACCCGGAGGATATTCTTTCCGATCGAAAGGGGTTTACAATCCGAAAACCTTCATCCCCCACGCGGCGTCGCTGCGTCAGGCTTTCGCCCATTGCGCAATATTCCCCACTGCTGCCTCCCGTAGGAGTCTGGACCGTGTCTCAGTTCCAGTGTGGCTGATCGTCCTCTCAGACCAGCTACCCATCATCGCCTTGGTGGGCCGTTACCCCGCCAACTAGCTAATGGGCCGCGGGCTCATCCTCAAGTGGTAGCTTATAAATAGAGGCCACCTTTTACCCCAGAGACTTTGGTCTCCGTGGTCTTATCCGGTATTAGCCCCGCTTTCGCGGGGTTATCCCAAACTCAAGGGCAGATTACCCACGTGTTACTCACCCGTGCGCCACTTTACAATACGTATTGCTACGTACTTCTCGTTCGACTTGCATGTGTTAGGCACGCCGCCAGCGTTCGTTCTGAGCCAGGATCAAACTCTCCGAAGAAAATTGATCCTTTAGTTCTTACTCTAAAGGTATGTTGACTTGTGTTTCTCAAAACCCGCCGACCCCGAGCAGCTCGTTCAAAGAGCCGTCCGGGATTTTGCACCTATTTAGTTTTCAAAGACCATGTTGAGCAGAATAAGGACTATAACAAATTCAGATTGGCTTGTCAAGAATTATATTTCGACAATTTTCTGAAGGTTCTGCCGCAAAGAAGGCGCACTGTAACATATGCCCACCCCTCTGTCAAGGTTTTTTTCGCGTGATTTTTGTATGGTTTTTCATTCTCTGCGGGAGCGCTCCGGCAAACTTTTCATTGACATTCCTCAAATTATAATTATAATTTCCTATATTACAACGCAGCATTTCAACGTGCGCCTGAAGTCTGGTCGAGGGTGTACAAGCTGGAACAATCCAACTTCTACATTTTCATTGCCCCGCCCTTGCTTCTGCTTCTCGTTCCAAATTTTTGCCGCTAAGGCAATACTATTAAGGAGGATTTAGATGCTGTATAAACGAACAATGATCAGAGTGGTACCCATGCTTCTGGCCATCGGGCTCATTATGCCGACCGGCTTCGCAGCTTCAGAAGAGGCTGCCCCGCAGCAGAAACCCGCAATCGCCAAGCTCTGCACCAACTGCCATAAGGCGGAACCCGGTAATCTCCGGGGAAATTTCGACATCGTGGCCTACAAGTCTCAGTCCATCCAGATCAAGATCGATGACATTACCGAGGTCCTGAAATTCGACAAGAATACTCTTAAGACCCAGAACATCCAGGCCCCTGCGGACAGCCCCGACGAACCTCTGCGCGCCCTCAAGAAGGGTAAAGAAGTGCGCATCGAGTACTTCGAGAAGGACGGCGTGAAAGTCGCGACCCTCCTCTCCGCCAAGCCGACTATCAAGGTAGCGCCGGAAAAGCAAATCAGCACCGCCGAGGTTGAGCGGCTCGTGGCCATGGGTCCGGATAAGGGGAAGTATCTTCTCATTGATGCTCGTCCCGCTCCCCGCTTCATGGAAGGCGCAATCCCCACGGCCATCAATATTCCCTTCCCTGCTTTCGAAAAGATGGTTGACAAACTCCCAAAGGACAAGAACGCCCTCATTGTCTACTACTGCGCCGGCATGACCTGAGCCATGAGCCCAAACTCCGCCGGTCGGGCGGAAAAACTCGGTTACACAAACGTAAAGGTCTATCATGAAGGCCTCCCGGAATGGCTCAAAAAGAACCATGCGGTCCTGTCCCCGCAGTTCCTGAAAGAAGCCTGGATCGACAAGGATATTCCCCATGTGCTCCTGGATGTGCGCTCCGCAAAAGATGCTGAGAAGGGCTTTATCAAGGGCGCGGTGACCCTGCCCGCCGGCACGGTCGAGAAGTCCCTCGCGAAGCTCCCGCCCAAGGACAAGAAGGCGCCCATCATCATCTATGACGATAAAGGCGGCGATGCTGCGATCAAGGCCGCGAAGACCCTGATCAGCGCAGGCTACATGCCCGTAGACATTATGACCGGCGGCTTCGCGGCATGGAAGTCGGCCGGCTTCCCGGAGGAAACCGGAAAGCTTGCCACAAACATTGTGTACGTGCCCAAGCCGAGGCCCGGCGAGATATCGATCGAAGAATTCACCAGGATCGCCATGAACACCCCGCCGGATGTGCTGATCCTCGACGTCAGAAATCAGGACGAGGGCAACGAGGGAATGATCAAGGGAGCGAAGCTTGTTCCCGACGAAGAGATTCTGGCCCGTCTGGCTGATATCCCCAAGGACAAGCTGATCGTCGCCCACTGCAATACAGGCATACGCGCCGAAATGGCTTATCACAAGCTCAAGGAGAAAGGGTATAACGCCAAGTTCCTGAATGCCGTTGTCTCTGTCGATAAAGACGGGAAATTTGAAATAACAAAATAGATCGCGCCCCGCTACTCATGATCCGGAGCCCTGGGAGGCCATATCCTCCCCGGGCTTTTTTATTTACGGCGGTTTCTGCGCGGACGGGATGGGCAAATATGATATAATCTCTCAAAGATACATTGCAAGGAGGCGCCATCGCACTCCGAGAGGAAGAATATGTCACGGTACGTGAAAAAACGATCGAAGAAGGCCGGCCTTCCGCCGGGAACGCTCGTATACATCGGGGACAGGAAGCCCGACGGAGTAAAGATAACCATCCTGGACTATAACGAGGCGGATTTCCATGAGATGGACGCCGGGACGGTTGAGGCCTGTTTTCCGTTCAGGGATACGCTATCGGTGACCTGGTTGGACGTTGACGGGACCCATGACATCGAGACCATCCGGAAGCTCGGGGAATGTTACGGGCTCCACCCCCTTGTGCAGGAAGACATCCTGAACACGGACCAGCGGCCGAAGCTGGAAGATTACGGCGACTACCTCTATATTGTCCTCAAGATGCTTTCTCACGATGAACGGTCGGGAGAGATACGCTCCGAACAGGTGAGCCTGATCCTCGGCCGGAGCTTCGTCATATCGTTCCAGGAGGGAAAAGAAGGGGATGTGTTCGGCCCTATCAGGGACCGGATCAGAAGTGGAAAGGGACGTATCCGAAAAACAGGCGCGGATTTCCTTGCCTATTCGCTGATAGATGCCGTTGTTGACAGCTACTTTGTCATAATGGAAAAGCTCGGAGAGAGTGTCGATATCCTTGAGGAACGGCTCGTGGACAGGCCGTCGCCGGAGACACTGCACGGAATCCATGCGCTCAAAAAAGAAATGATCTTCCTCCGCAAGTCGGTCTGGCCCCTCCGCGAGGTGATCGGCGCTCTGGAGCGGGGAGACTCCGGGCTCATCCAGGAGCCTACGAGGGCGTACTTAAGGGATGTGTACGACCACACCATCCAGGTGGTCGAAACAATTGAGACCTTCCGTGACATGGTCACGGGCATGCTTGATATCTACCTTTCGAGCCTCAGCAACAGGCTGAACGAGGTCATGAAGGTGCTGACGATCATAGCGACCCTCTTCATGCCGCTCACCTTCCTTGCCGGCGTCTACGGGATGAATTTCAGGCGTATGCCCGAGCTCGAGTGGCCATGGGGGTATCCTGCGGTTCTCGGCATCATGTGCATCGTCGCCATCTCCATGCTCGCCTATTTCAAAAAAAAGAAATGGTTTTAGATCTCTCTTCTCTTCCGGCATCCGCAGCCCAGGCCGTACACGTGCAGAGGTTGATTTTCGTTCAGATACTGCTATACTTAAAAAAGATCAAGTATCCTGCCGTTACCGATAATTGTTCGAAATATTTCAGCCTGCGATAGAAAAAGAATTCATGCGGACAACCATTTAGTGTTACAGAAAATTGCGGGCTGTGTTGCGGAAAGGAGGTGAATGGGGATGAAAAAGACAGTGAGCAGGAAAGCTCTTGTCAAAGAGGCTGCCTTCTGGGACAAAATGAAAATGGCGCTGCGCGAGAATCCCGTGACGGTATGCCACAAATGAAAGGGTTGAAAGAGCTGAAGTTGCCGGTCCGGCAACGAATTGCAAGTCGGCAGATAGGGCGGCCACCGGGTCTTTAGTCAAACCGGGGAAAACTCCGCCATATCTGCCTGTTTTATTTGTACTGCGTTACCTTCGTCTACATCTATCGTGAGTGATTTTAAATTTGCTAATTGCCAAACGGCTGGAGAAAAGCCTTGGACGGGATTGACAAGATTAACAGGATAGTCAAAGGCATTTTTATCCGATTTTATCCTGTTCATCCTGTAAAAAAAATATTTGGTTCCTGCTTGTCTCCTTAGGATTATAAGATCATGTCAGTACGCGAAGCCTTTGATTTCCTGATTCAGTGGCACCTCACGGAACAATGCAACCTAAGATGCACGCACTGTTATCAGGAAGACACAAAGACCGGTGAGCTGTCTCTGTCCGAGATAAAGGAGACCATCACGGAAATCTCGGAGATGTTCTCAGCATGGGCCGGGCGGTATGAAGTCGCGTTCTCTCCGAGCTTCAATATCACCGGCGGGGAGCCGTTCCTCAGGAAGGACCTCTTCGAGATCCTGAGCGAAATACGCGGCCACGGATACGATGTTTATGTTCTTACAAATGGAACCTTGATCGATGAGGGCCGCGCCAAGGCGCTCAAGGAGCTCGGGGTAAAAGGGGTACAGGTCAGCCTCGAAGGACCGGAAGAGGTCCACGAAATGGTCCGCGGCAAGGGGAGTTTCTCCGCATCTATCCGGGGCATCAGACACCTCCTTGATGCTGGTTTGCGCGTAACGGTGAACACCACGCTCTCTGCGATCAACGCAGAACATTTCACGAAACTGGCCGGGCTCTCAGCAAGCCTCGGCGTGCAGCGGCTCGGCTTTTCGAGACTCGTTCCCTCGGGCAGGGGCGCCGGGCTCGTGAACAGCATGCTCTCAAAGGAGGAGGTCCGGAAGCTTTACGAGAAGATATCTTCCCTTTCTCCCAGCGGACTTGAGTTCGTCACCGGCGACCCCGTCGCGACACAGATGAAAACATCATTGGAACAGGGGAAAAACAGCGGCTCCGTCCCTGCGGGAGGATGCGCCGCCGGCGTCTCTGGACTCACCTTCCTTCCGGACGGGACGATCGTTCCATGCCGGAGACTCCCAATACCTGTCGGAAACGTAAAAAAAGATTCGCTCAGGGAGGTCTGGGCTGTCTCGCCCGTGCTCGAGGCGCTCAGGGACAAGAGTAGATACAAGGGAAAGTGCCGTACCTGTCGGAGATGGGCCGACTGCAGGGGCTGCAGGGCGATCGCGTATGCCTATGCGCGGTCACAGGGGGAAGATGACTTTCTGACAGAAGACCCGCACTGTTTTATTGATGGAGAATCGTAAAAGGTATATACTGGTTGCCGTGGTCGCGGGATAATGATCTTTTCTCGTGCCCTCTGCCCCGATTATTACTCCGCCGTAGCGTCGTCCTTAACGGGCGACGAAAATACGCCGGAGAACGACGCCGACGCTGCTTTTTGGAGGAATCATGCAGTTTATCGTACAGCCGCATCGCATCGCGAAACAATTATCCACAGCATCACGAATTCAGCGCCGTTGTCTGCCGTTTTCCGCATCGGGTTTGTTGCTCGTTGCAGCAGCGCTCCTTTCCGGCTGCGCCGGCAAATATATAGACGTTCCGCAGCCCTCCCGGTTGTCGCTTCCTTCGACGAGCAGGATGGTCATTGCAATTCCGGACGCCTCGTACCACGAGGTCGCCCTCGGCATGGAACTGAAAAAACAGTTGCGCAGAGCGCAATTCTATTCCCTGCTGGCAGACAGGGAAGTGCGGGAACGTCTTCGCCAAACCGCTCAGTCGAGCCGGAATATCGCGAAGGATCCGAAGCTTGCGCAGGGACTCGCGGCTGATGTGGTGCTCACATCCAGGGTCGTCGCCTGGGAGAGAAGTACCGGGGCCCCCGAGCGGCGGATTGTGAGCGAGGCGGGCAGGGTCGTTCAGTATTGCTCACCGATAACAGGAACGCTGCGCGCCTCTTTTGCGCTCTGGAAAACCGACAGCGGCCAAAAACTCTTTGAGGACGAGACCTCCGCTTCACGGCGAGCATGGGAGTGCGCTGATGATATGAAGGGCTTGCAAGGCAATCTGGAGGCTTACGGAAGAACAGGAGAAAAGACTGTTACAGAAGCCTCCGGGGGACCTGTCCCTGATCCGTTCGTCGAGGGCGTATTCGACAAATCATGGGTGAGAGATTCCTTGTTCGAGGCCGCGGCCAAAAAGGCCGTTGCCGCCTTCATTGATGACTTTGATCCGAACCCGCTCCGGCCGGTGTATATCTTTTCCAACGATGCTACGGGTTACCAGTCTGGGCGGAAACTGGCAAAAGCGAGGAACTATCTGAGAGACGACGACTGGGCCGCGGCCATGAAGGTCCTCGAAGAGAACTTCCGCAACCATCCCGACAGCTATTCCAGCCAATATCTCATGGGCGTTGCGCAGCAGGGCCAGAAGAACTTCGGGGCGGCAAAGAACAGCTATAAGCAGGCATGGCTTCTCTGCAAAGCCAGGCGTGATGCAGCCGAGCCCGACAAGGCCCCGGATTGTGATTATCTTGAAGAGGCCTATAACCGTTCACAGAAGTGGGATGCAGAAACAACTTCAAGCGTTCCGCTAAAACCGACCGAGTCTCATTGAGTGTCATCGTGCGGAGTTTTCGGCTTAACGGGAAAGGAGGGAGCTATGAATACAATGGACGCCATTCTGAGCCGTCGAAGCATACGTGTGTACACGTCAAAATCTGTTTCCCGTGAAGTGGTCGACGAACTCTTGAAGGCCGCGATGAGCGCGCCTTCAGCGGGGAATGAAAGACCGTGGCATTTTATTGTCATGACCGATCGCGGCATGCTCGATGAGATACCGAAGTTCCATCCTTATTCCGGAATGCTGAGGCAGGCGAGCGTTGCCATTCTCGTGTGCGGAGACACGATGCTCGAGCGGCATAAGGGTTACTGGGTGCTCGACTGCGCGGCAGCAACGGAGAACATGCTGCTGGCCGTGCATGCCAAAGGGCTCGGAGCAGTATGGTGCGGCGTGTATCCCACGGAGGAGAGGGTGACCGCTTTCAGAAAATTGTTGAAGATGCCCGAAAATATCATACCATTCTCACTCATTCCCGTGGGTTATCCTGCGGAAGTAAAGCAGCCTGAGGAGCGGTTCGACCGTTCCCGGATCCACGATAATCGCTGGTAGAAACTTTGGAAACTTTGGGGACGTTGTGGCCGAAGTTGCATTATGTATCCCCCATCACGGTATCTACTGCTCTTGCAATCGCGCAACCGCCTTGGCGATGCTGGAGGTCGTCACCCCGACATGCCGCGCTATCTCTGCCATGGATAATCCCAACTCGTCGAGACCTCGCTTGGCTATCGTTGCCCGAAGGGCGCTTGCCATTCTCCGGCGGCCGCCACCCCTGAGTTCATTTGG
>Ga0209342_10002031_pt1 | contig 22135 bp, 31 predicted proteins | sample RifCSP16_2_FD_184023 | JGI IMG/M metagenome (GOLD analysis project Ga0209342, IMG submission 184023) | Soil microbial communities from Rifle, Colorado - Rifle CSP2_sed 16_2 (SPAdes) (version 2) | ecosystem: Environmental > Terrestrial > Deep subsurface > Rock core/Sediment | place: Rifle... | reverse complement strand
AGACTAGAGGGTAAGGATACAAAAGGTAATAGGGTTGAATTGCATCTATATGCTCCTCTTCAAAAGAAGGTAAGCCAATATGAAATCATTGATGTTTAGTTTGATTTTTGTTCTGAGCGCGCTCTGTTATCCAAGACTAGCCTATGCTCAAAATAATTCTTGTTCTGGTGCTGAGCCGATAGGTAATGTAGCCAACCCTAAAGAATTATCAACTTTATTACCTGAATTTAATTTAACCGATCCTAATAAGCAGCCCTTAGTTACTGAATTTCAATTTGAAGTTAGAAATGGAACTACAATAGTCCAGTCTTTTATTTTATCTAAAAGTTCTTTCATTGTTCAAACGGGCACGCCAGCTAATTGTTATAAATTTACTTTCCCTTCTATTACACAACCAATTAATGAGAATCAGGCATATCAAGTTGCTTTACGAGCCGGGCGTAACAATGTATTTGGAGAGGCTAGGGTTAGTAGTAATGGTTTTTTTCTACAAGGTGCCCCCAGCGCACCAGTCAGTTTACGGTTGGCAATAATCAATATGTTATCGAAAATGTGGGACAAAGTGCTATCAACAACCTCATCCAAACCTTGGTTCAAGCCAATTGGCAGATAATATCGGTATTTCCAGTTGGAACTAGAATGAGAGTATTTGCATCATGTCATTTAATTAGAAATAAAAGTTATTAAGAATCAGACTGATTACGATAGTAATTTTGTTATTATTCCAACTGTTATTTATTCTGAGGAACCAAAGATTAAAATTTACGATCCTAAAGGAGGTTATTTTTATAGGAAGATTGGTTTTACGGAAAAGATTAATGAGGAATAACAAATGCCAACTGAACTATTAACAATTGGTCCCCTCCATGCACTTGTTCAAAATCTAGCCTATGCAATGCCAGCTAGACAAACTTTAGGATATACATCTGATACAGGCGCCACATTACAAGCGGCAGATGAAATTACGTTTGCTAGTGCTGAAACTATTACAATTGCAGCAGATGGTTCTTTTTCTACACGTGCTCCCTTTATTAGAACTACTTCGGCGGACGTTGAAATTAGATTGCAGGCAGTTTAAATAACAGTAATTTAAATAACAAAGGAAAAATAAAATGGTTGATGCATATGCAGTTTTGGCCGCGGCTACTCCACCTAATAGCGCGCGCGTTCATGCTTTCATTGTAGTAAATAGTGAACAAGGAGATGCTATAGCTAAAAGTAGGGCAGAGGCATTTAGAGATGCAAACTTTCCAACTTCTGTAGTTAATAAAGTGCAATTGGAAAGCTATGCTGGACCTATTGTTCTTATTCCTTAAATTATATTAATGGACCAGACTACTTTAATTGTCATCGGCGCATTAGTTAATCTAGTAGCAGTATTAGGCGTTGGATGGCGCATTAGTAGATTTATGGCCCGTATGGAATTAAAAGTAGATATTTTATGGGGTGAGTATGTTATTAGAACAGTCCCTAATCACAAAAGGGTATTATATGGAAATGAAGAACAAAGTCAATCTTAATAGATTTGGTATAATGTCCCATGAAGAAAGATTAACTTTAATACTTAAACCATTACCAATATTTAATATAATTAGAACATCCTATGCTGGAGCTAGTAAGGGATTAAGTTATCCTATTACTACATTATGTGAGCGCCGTTATGAGAGTGGTTCATCTCAGCCAAATAAATAGTGCAAGTATCACTTTCTGACCCCGGTAATGGTTTTATACGAGAGATAACCCCCCATCTAAGGCAAGAAGATTTTTTAAGTATTCCTGATGAAGTATTTGAAGCCTTATATGGTGGAGCCGCCTACGGAGGAAAATCTTTCATACTTACAGTTCTTCCTCTTATACGCGGGTTTTACAAGTTTAGAGGATTTAAGGGAATATTACTTAGAAGAAATTACAATGACCTTGAACGAGAAGTTATACGACTCTCAAAGGAATATTATCCATTAACAGGCGCAATATACAATGAAACCAAACATAGTTGGACTTGGCCTGAGTATGGGTCGTATTTCGATTTCGGACATATCCAGCATATGGCTGACGTCAAAAGGCAATACGACACAGCTCAGTATAACTATTGTGCGTTCGACGAGCTTACGCACTTTGAAGAACAAATGTATATCTATATGGTCGGCAGCCGTGTCCGGCCAGGATCATCGTTTAATATTGCTATTGCTAGGAGTGGGACTAATCCTGGCGGAATTGGCCAGACATTTGTTTACAATAGATTCGTAAAACCAGACGAAAAAGGATATAAGATTCTTCGTGACACTAAAACGGGTCTCTATCGAACTTATATTCCATGTCTACCTCAGGATAATCCTTATGGTATGGCATATGACCCACAATACTTACAGAAGTTAGAGATATTACCAGAGGCAGAAAAGAATGCTAAAAAGTATGGAGATTGGCATGCCTTTGAAGGAAGTGTGTTTCCCGAATATAGACCAATACGTTTTCCCGGAGAGCCTGAGAATGCACTTCATGTCATTGAACCTTTTACCATTCCAGAATGGTGGCCTAGAATATTATCTATTGACTGGGGCAAAAGGGCAATGTGTCATGCTATGTGGGGAGCAATTGCACCCACTAAAAGATTATATGTCTATAGGGAAAGAAGTTGGTTAGGTAAAGATCTTCCATTTTGGGCTTCGGAAGTAAAAGAAGTTAGTCATGGTGAAAATATTGTTAATACAACAATCTGTGGTTCAGCAATGCAAGATAGGGGAGTTGAAACAATTGCAGATCAATTTCAGAGATACTCTGGATTAGTTCCGTCTAGTAGTGATAATAGTCCAGGTTCTAGAATTGCTGGTCTTCAGTTATGTCACGATTTCTTGAGATGGCAGCAAACGGAAAAATTAATAGCTGATGGAGAATTCTACGATCTTGATAAAGCCAATTATATTTTTCGTAATCATGGTCAAGATGCTTTAGCTCGTTATAGAAGTCAATTTATGGATGAGCCGGAAGAAACTAATCTTCCTAAGATTCAATTTTTTAGTCATTGTGAAATCATTATTGATACAATTCCAATAGCCGTATATGATGAAAAAAAGAAAGAAGACATCAAAGAATTTAATGGTGATGATCCATTGGATAATTTTAGATATCTTTGTAAAGCAGCTCAGAGATATTTAGATGGTGCTACAGATGAAATGGAAACGCAAAGATTGGTTCAGGCTGCGGTAGAGCGATTAAATCTCACTAATGACCAAACAGGCTTTTATAGACAAATGGAAAGAATTGAATCAAAGAGACAAAGTGGAATGGTTACTAGAAAGTCTAGGTTTAGTAGGAGGCATTGATTTATGCATAATATAGTTGATCCGATTGTTGAAAAATTATTGGATCTAGGAGAGGGAGCATATTATTGTTTTATTGATACTGAAGAGTATATAGATGAATTACTAAAAGTTGATTTGAAATCTCCCTTACTCTGGTATACAGTTGCCGAAAGGAAAAAATTTGAATTAAGAAGCAAATATCTTTCTGATAAAGATAATGGAAAATATTGTTGTTTCATTGTTAATCCTAATGGCGAATTTCATTTTGAAAAGTGATTTATGTTACGTTGGATAGCAAAATTGTTTAATCGTGATTATGAGCCTTGTTTGAATTGTATTACTTTACGGGAAGAGTTAATTAAAGCTGAAGTTAGAGAAAGTAAAGAATGTGAATCGTGTAATATTCTTAAACTGCAAATAGCGAGATTAGAATCTCAAAACCAGCAATTATTTGATAGACTATTAAGATTATCAGAACCTGAAGTAATTCCAGTTAATACAACATTTACCCCTGCCAAACCTAAAGCAAAGACTTGGGATTTGCAAAGAAAAGAATTAGAGGCTCAGGATAGAATTACTAGTAAGACATTAAAGGATATTGCTGATTTAGAAAAAGAATTAGAGATTAATAAAGAGGAAGATAAGAGTGCCTAAATTATTAGCCTCTAAAAGAGCTTTACAGCCTAGTTCTACTTTATATGAAAATATATTTGGAACGGAACAGGATAGGCTAGCTTCGTCCATTAAACAACGTAGATTTAATGAAGAGATTAAAAAGGCTGGTTTAAGACCTTTCGAATTAGAAGATATGGCAGGTATGAGTCCTGCAATGGGAGTTACCAAATATTTAAAAAGCGCGGGTATTCCTGATAGATTAGGTAGAATGATTGGAACTGAGACTTTTAAAAATAAAATGTCTGATTTGGGTATGGGGGAAGTGGGAGCCAGATTTGCTGCGCGCTATCCACGAGTAGCAGCTCATATTAAAGCTGGATTAGTTCCCCCGGGTCAAATGGAAGGTAATGCAGAAGTTCAAGGAAGGGCATTTATAGGACATGGTTTTAAATATGGTAATGAAAGAACGGTTCCAGTTGCTCTTAGTAAGGCGGCGGATAATTTAGATTCTACTATGGCTCATGAAGCAACTCATGTTGCACAGAGATTAGGCATGGGAGAAAGAATGGAACCTGCATATAGAAAAGCAGAGGGTATATTAGGTTATGATTTAAATCCATTTGAGATGTCCGCGCGCCATGCGGCTAATAGATATGCATTACCTGGCGGAAGAGCATTATCTCCAATTAGTGCTAAAGGTGTTACTGAAGCTATGGCAGATTTGCCTCGTAATAAAAAAGTTAAAGAATATTTGCTTTCTATTTTTGATAGGTAATATATGCCAGCTCAATCTTCTAAACAATACGGAATGATGGCAGCAATAGCGTTTGGTAAAAATAAGAAGCGCGCTCTTAGTCCTTCAAAAGAAGTTGCTAGAGAATTTATTGAAAAGACTCCACCTAAGAAACGTTCTGAGTTTATGCGTAATATAAGGAGTAAGAAATAATGGCATCATCAAATCTTATGCGTGCCTTTGGTGGGGGTGGAGGTAAGAGGTCTAAGAATGTTTATGATTCTGGTAACTTTGCCTCAGGAGATTCCTATAAGCCTAATTACGGGGGAAATTATCAAGGGAATTTTGGTTCTCCTAATAATTTCTCATCTATGTTAGGTAGACCTTCTGGAGCTCCTGCTCAATCTACACCTGGAAATAATAGTCCTTTTTCTATGGGTATGGGGGGAGGTATGATTGGAGGAAATATGGGAATGGCACAGAGACCGATGATGCCTTCCTTTAATCCTTCTCAATTTATGATGCAACAGCCACAGCAGCAACAGCAAATGCAACTTCCAGATTATATGCAGCGATCTGGGGATTTAAGTGGAATGCAAAGTCCAATGGGGGATATGTATCGTCAAGGTAGATTTCAAACTATGGGTGGCGGATTTGGTGGGGGAATGGGCGGCGGAATGTTATCTAATTATTTTGGTGGACGATCGTATTAATGGCGCTCGAAAATAATAAGAGACGGGAAGTCCCTGAGGATATTAAACTTCTTCTTAAGCACGTAGTAGATCATTTTACAGAAGAAGATAAATCTGTTAGGGAGACTCAAATTAGGCAATGGAGGAAATTAAAACTCTATTGGTCTGGATTCTCCCGTATTTGGTATTCAGAAGTAGCACACGATTGGAGAGTTTGGGATAATGTTGCGCTGGATGAAAACATTAATGATAATGCTTTTTATGATAAGCCTGTTAATATATTTAAAGCTTATCTTGAGTCCATTATCGCTGCTCTTAGCATCACTATTCCTTCTGTCCGTTGTGTCCCTGATGATGCTGATGATGCTTTGGACATTATTACAGCCAAAGCAGGAGATAAAATCGCTAGATTAATTGAGAAACATAATAATGTTCAATTTCTATGGTTGCATGCATTATATATTTTTTGTACTGAAGGTTTAATTTGTTGTTATGGTTATCCGAAAGAAGATCCTTCATATGGTAGTTATGAAGACAAGAAGTATTCTGAAGAGGAAAGTGAAACATACGTTTGTCCATTTTGTCAGATGCAATTACCTGATGAATTATTTAGTCAAAATGTAGAAGATGAATTTGGGGTTGATGATACTGATGTTGAGTTGCAAAATTTAATAGTTAATGAGCATATAGTTATTTGTCCTAATTGTGCTAGCCAGGTTGATCCGGAACTTCAAAAAGTTCCTATGATTGTTACTAAATTAACTGGTGTTACTCATAAAATTAAGAGTAGACAATGTTTAGAAGTTTATGGAGGATTGTATGTAAAAGTCCCCAATTATGCTATGAAGCAAACTGATATGCCATATTTACAGTTTGCTTATGAGACTCATTATGCTAATGCATTAGAAATGTATCCGGAACTCAGAGGAAAGATTGATAAGGGAGGCGCTTATTATGCCAGCACTGGAATAGGGGATCCTTATGAACGTTGGGGTCGTCTAAATCCACAATATAAAGGGGAAATTCCAATTAATAATGTTACTGTTAGAAATACTTGGTTAAGACCAGCGGCATTTAATGTTTGTGGGCAGGAGGAAGAAACAGATAAATTAAAGGAAATGTATCCAAATGGCTCTAAAGTAGTAATGATTAATGATTTATTTGCTGATGCATGTAATGAGGCATTAGATGATTGTTGGACTCTTACACATAATCCTCTCAGTGATTATCTTCATCATGATCCTCTTGGTTTATTTTTGGTGTCAATTCAAGATATTATTAATGATCTTATTTCTCTCATTGTCCAGACAATTGAACAAGGAATACCGCAGACATTTGTTGACCCCGCAGTTGTAGATACAGAATTATATGGCACCACAGAAGCAACTCCTGGAGGATTATATCCAACAAAGGCGGTAGGAAATTCAAAAAGAATTGCCGATGCTTTCTTTACTTTTAAAGCTGCTGCATTATCCGACGAAGTATTACCCTTTATGAATGTTGTTCAGCAGCTAGGACAATTAGTAGTTGGTGCTCAACCTAGTATCTTTGGAGGGGAATTAGGAGGAAGCAAAACAGCTTCCGAATATTCAATGAGTCGCGCTCAGGCTCTTCAGAGACTACAAACTCCATGGAAAATGTTATCCATTTGGTGGAAAGATATATTCTCCAAGGTTATCACATCTTATATTAAGGAAATGGCAGGAGATGAGCGCCTTGTTGAGAAAGATAAACAGGGTAACTACATAAATGTTTTCATACGAAAAGCTGAAACAGAAGGTAAAATTGGAGATATTGAATTAGAAACTAGTGAACAATTGCCAACTAGTTGGGCACAGATTAAAGATACAATTATGCGATTGATTGAACTAGGTAATCCTGAGATATTGCAGGCTATTACTTCTCCAGAAAATTTATCCTTGATTACTGAAGCAATTGGCATTCCTTCATTTAAAATGCCTGGAGAAGATGATAGAACTAAACAACACGATGAAATTAAGGAACTATTATCTTCTCAACCATTAATGGATATAGACCCAATGACGGGCCAGGAAATGGAAGTGCCTTCTATTAGAGTAGATGCGGAACTTGATAATCATTTTATAGAAGCAGAAATATTGAGATCCTTTTTAGTAAGTGATGCTGGTAGATTAGCAAAAGAGCAAAATAATCCCGGTTATATGAATTGTTTACTGCATTTTAGAGAACATAAAATGGAAATTATGAAATTACAAATGCAACAGCAACAAATGGCTGCTGGAATTGATGGTGAAGTTCCAGCTGAAAAGAAGCCAAAAACGCCAAAAGATAAGGTTGAGAAAAATGCAGCATGAAATAAAATTATGGGGACGTTTTGACTCTGAAATTGACGGTCCTATAGAAAATAAAGGATTATCGGAAGAAGGTATAATTAATTTACTTAGTGAAGATGATGATGAGGATGATGATAAGAAAAGTAAAGATGAAGACAAAGATAAGGATGAGGAAGAAGATAAACGTGGAGATAAGGACGAAGATAAAGATTTAAAATTAGACAATGATGAAGACGAAGAAAAGGATAAAGAGGATAAGGAAGACGAAGAAGAGGACGAGGATAAGGATCTTGAAAAAGAACTTGACCTGGTTGCTCCACATAAAAAGAAGGATATTTTAAAGGAATTTCCTACTCTATTTAAAAAGTTTCCATATCTTGAGCAATCTTATTATGGTTATCAACAGTATGTAGAAGTATTTCCTACTGTTGATGATGCTAAAGAAGCTCAGGATGCGGTTTCTGCATTCTCTAAATTTGAACATTCAGTAATGGGTGGGACTACTGAAGATGTTTTAAAGGCAGTTAAAAGTAACGATAAAGTCTTTGCTAAACTAGTAGATGATTATCTCCCAGCATTATATAGAGTTGACCAGGGTGCGGCTCAGCATATTGTCGCTAATGTATATAAGAACGCAATCGCGGCTATGTTTAAGCATGCTAAGGACAATAAAAATGAGGATGTAGAAAAAGCTGCTACTCTTATATACCAGTTTCTTTTTCCTGGTGTTGAGTGGACTCCACCTAGTAGGTTATCTAAGGAAGATCCTAAAGAAGTTGATAAAATTTCTGAGGAACGTCGCGAATTTCAGATGGAGAAGTTTACAACATTTCAAGGGGAATTACAAGGTAAAGTAGATAATATTGTAATGTCTACCATTATTACAAATATTGACCCTAAAAACTCAATGTCCAAGTTTGAAAAGAAACACGCTGCAAATGAAGCCTTTCAATTGGCAGAAAGAGCAATGTTAGCTGATAAGAGTTTCATGGCACAGATGGATAGATTATGGAAGGCGGTAATTCAAAATAATTATAACCGTTCCGCCGCGGATAATATTAGAAGAACATATTTAGGAAAAGCCAAGTCTGTTTTAAAAGCTGCCATTAAACAGGCTAGAAATGAAGCTTTAGGTGGTAAGGGCAGAAAGAAATCCTCTGACGACGACGAAGAAGTCGATCGTAAGGGACATTTGCCAGTTAACCGTCATTCCTCTGGCGGAAATAGAGATAAAGAGGATAAGAAGGAAAGCAAAAAAGCTGGAGAATCTACATATGATTTCTTTAACAGATAAGGAAATTGCATGCAGATTTACGATGAGGGTTAAATGGCACAGACAGAATCCCAAGTAGCTGCATTAGAACTAGAAAGGGTTCTTCCTAAAGTTCGTCGTGTTTACGACATGGACGACAAGTTCTTTGCACATATCCAGAAACGCGATGTCGAAAAGATTTCTAATCGGCAGATGCGTATTCCACTTGATTTACAAACTGGTGGAGACTTTGGATATTTTGATCCCGATGGTGGCGATTTAGGGCGCGGCAGTGGTCCTACGTATGATAAGGCAGTGTTAAATTCAGTATTCATTTCTGAGAATATTGAATACACTAAATTAACACAGTGGTCCACTAATGATGCTCGTAAAGCCATTGAAAATAACGTTAGACGTCTAACAGCTGGTGCTATCGATGAATTGCGCCGTCAGTTAGATTCTCAGATGATGCAGCCTGGTAATGGTGTAATTGGAGTCATTACTACGGTTGCTACTGCTGCAGGTGTAGATACTTATACTTGCACTACAGATGGATTTGGCGTCCGTTTAATGCGTCCAAAGCAAAGAGTGCAAGTGTTTGATGCTACATTAACAACTAATCGCGGTATCACTACGATTACCAGCTATGATGTTGTTGGTAAGTCCATTTCAGTCACTCCCGCAATAGCAGGTGCAGTTGCTACTGATAGACTAGTTACTAGAGGTATCGCATCACCTAATTCTCTACCCGCGTTGTATGGTATTCCCTATCAACATTCCAATGCATCAACTGGAACATGGTTAGGGTTTAACAGAGCAACAACTCCCGAAATCCGGTCAAATAGAGTCAACGGTGGAAGTTCAGCATTGACTATGCCTCTTCCTAGGTTGGCTATTAATGCGATTGGAAATCGTGTAGGCATCGATAACAATTTCCGTCCAGATGCCTGGATGCATCCTGCGCAACAAGATGCATACGAGCAAATTGGTCAGGCTGTTACTATTATTCAGAAGCAAGCTAAAGAAGAAGGCTTGAATCTGTATTTTAATGGTAACAACATGCAGATGGCTGGTGCTCCAGTAAAAATTTCCTTTAATTGGGATACTAGTCGAATAGATTTCGTTTCTCCTGAAGTATGGGGGCGCGGCGAAATTCTGCCAATTGGTTTCTATACTACAGATGGAAGGAAAATATTCGAGATTAGAGGGCCATCTGGTGGTATAGCAACATCAGAAATCTTTTATATGGTTGTTGGCACGCAGTTCTTTGTGAACAATCCTGCTGCCACGTCGTATATAGACCTATTGGCTGTTCCATCTGGTTATTAAGGAGAATATCAATGTCAAGCCTTGATTTCCAGAAATTTAGCACAATTCAGGATGAGGCAATGGATACGCCAAGAACCATTGCCTCTGCGGCTACTATTACTACAGTAGGATTTCTAACATTTCTTACTGGCACTGTTCAGGTAGCTACTATTACTCCACCTATTCATGGGGGTTTAACTTTGATTGCATTGGTATTTACTAATGCTAATCCAGGTGCTTTTTTGAATAGTGGTAATATCCAGTCAACTAAAGACCCAGCACAGAATGAACTTGTTTTGCTTTGCTGGGATCCAGCTAGTTCTAAGTGGTATGTCGTTAACTAGGTAAAAAGAAGCCGAAGTGTTCATCTCAGAGCCTATTCCAGTTATCAATAGACGTTTGAGGGAATACTTCGGCCTCCGCGCCGAGAGGCCATATTTTAGGCTAACTTGGCCTAATGATGAATTTGAGATTAGAAAGGTAAATTATACTCCAGAAGGTTTTCAATTAATTCATCCAGAATTTCGTAAGGTTCATAAATATGAGAAATGGCGCTGGGATCATTGGATTTTAGAAAGATTATCCGAAGTTCCAATTATCAATATGAAGGATTTACCAGATATAGCATTATCATACGAACCTATTTGGACGTTTGATAAAGATAAGCCGATTTGTTGGGCGCCCGTTAGATTACTAGTAGAGACTGTACTAAATCAGGCTCGTGCTGGTAGTAGTTATAAAAAGTATAAGCATCCATATGAAGGTTTAACTGATAAACAAGCAATAGAAAAAAGAGATGCAGAAGTCCAAGAAATGTATGATTATCTCTATGGAGATGAAACCAAAATTGGAGATGCATTAGCTCATGAACATGGGGTAGGTTTTACTACTAGTAAAATTCTGTTACCTAATACATCAATACCCAAGCCAAATGCTAAGATAGTCTTAGGAGATAAATAATGACAAACGTAGTTGGAGAGTTTCCTTTCGGTAAAGCAAATAGGGCTATTAGGACTCCACCTAATCCAATGGATAAAAGTACTATTTGCTCAATTTATCCATTTGAGATTAATGAGGTTAAGCCTACGATTCAACCGGGACAATTTCATATAGAGGCTGGTAGTTTAGAGAAACCCTCTGTTTTAGTTGTTTCTGCATCATCATGGTGGAAAGATACTGATGAGGGACAAGCTTGCTTAGAAATTCCAGTAGGCTCTGTAAACATAGCAGATTCCATTGTTAAAGATTATTGTTCTGGATTATTAGAAGTTAAGATGGGTGTTCAGCAACCTGGAATATTCTTCCTTCCCGGTGAATGGTCAGCAGAATATTTTCTCAAAGAAAAGAAATCATTGATATTATTTCATAATGTTCTTCAAACCAGATGGTATGAAGCTTTAATAAAATTAGCAGATTCCTTATGGGCGCGCCACAGTGGTAATCCATTGGCTATTGATGATCGTATGAGAATGGCAGCTAGAGCTTTGAAGCGTGATAAAGTATGGATTAAGGACTTCCAGTTAACTGAGCTTATTCCATGCTCTGCCTGTGGACATCTTAGGAATCCCTTATTCCCCGTTTGCATGAATTGTAATAGGGTAGTTGATATTGATCTTGCGAAGAAAATTGGGATTTCTGCTTAGGTTGTAATATGTCAACTACAGGTTTGGTAGCTGCGCAGTTAATGAATAAGTCTGCTTCGCTTCTTAATGATACTGCTAAAGAGGTATATACTTATGAAGCGCAGTTACCATATTTTCAAATGGCTTTAGATGAATTACAGGAAGCTTTTGAATTAAATAATATTCCAGTAACTATGAAGACTACTTCTCCCCCTATAGATGTTGATATTGGAGAAACTGAAATTAATCCTATAGAAGGTGTAGCACCCAATTATCCTTCAGATTTAATTGAGATAGAACAATTATGGGAGCGTTTGCAAGGTTCTACTGATCCTTATATTCCATTAACTAAGCGTAATTATCTTCCTCATTATTTAGCAGACCAGCCTGTAAATTCTTTAGTTTTTTGGGTATGGGAAGATCAGAAGATTAAATTTATTGGAGCTACTACGGATAGAGAGGTTAAACTAGATTATATTAAAGCTATTTTTCCAGATACCGATGATGTAAATGAAAATACTGTTATTGGTATTATAAATGCCCGTTCATTTTTGCAATATAGGACAGCAGGTCTCTGTGCAGAATTTATCATGGAAAATCCTACTAGAGCAGGCAATCTAAATAATAATGCTGTTTTAGCTGGAGAGCGTTCTATGGGAATTTCTATCAAGGGTAAACAAGGTGTTGTAAAAAGAAGGAGGCCATTTAGAGCAGCTTTCAAATTGACTGGAAATACTTGGTAATTCTCTGGGCTTTGGCCCGTCTATGATGGAGAATATAAAATGGCAACTGGTTTATGGCCTGCTCTAAAGTTGGGAGCGTCCAATGGAGTATTGATGGGAGGTTATCCCTTTGCTAGAAATCAATACTTTGTTGGAGCAAACTCTCCCGTTTTTGGTGTTAGAGTAGATAATCTTCAAGCATTATTTGATCGTCTGGTATCAGGCGATATTGCGTTTATTGGTCCTGGTTCATATGATGAGGAAGATTTAGTCATCGATACTCCAAATGTCACTATTATAGGTGCTGGTAATAGAGGACAAATTGGAATTGCTCCATCGGCAGTTGGAGGTAATGGACTTCAAATTCTTGCTGATGGAGTTACCTTAGTCAATGTTGGCTGTGCAAAGGAATCTACTGCTGATTTTGCTCTTAAGGTAGGTAGTCAAACAATCTCCCCAGATAGGTTTAGAGCATATGGATGCAAGATCGAAGGAGATGGCATTGCTGCACATTTACAAGGTGCTGGTGATGTTATCATGGATGATTGTGAGTTTTGCTGGTGTGGGAGTGCTTTGATTTTAGAGAGTAATGATATTGGATTTAATACTCAGATTAGAATCAAAAACTCTCTATTCCATAATTACGTTACGGTTGGATTAGGTCAATTTGCCGCGGCTCAGCAAGTTAACGATCTTTGGTTGATAGATAATGTGTTTGCTAGGCAAGAGGATGGAACTGTAGGAACTGATGATATCCTACTTGCTGATAATGGTAATACTGGCTTAATTACGGGTAATAGATTCCCTCGTGCAACCAATGGAACTGGCTTTATTACCATTGGAACGGGATTAATCTATAATCCAAATGGAACTGAAGCTGGTTGGTCAACTGCTCGTCCAGCATAGTAATAGTGGGAGACTAAGATGCCTACAGATAGATTGCAAAGTGCATTTGAAGTTGGGGATATTGTTAATGTCCCATGTGAAGTTACTGCAATTGGTGGAACAACTACTGAACCTACAGTAACATTGACAACTAAATATCCTGGATTTAATGGCGCTACTGATAGTGTTGGGCCATTGGATTCTATTCAGGTAATTGAAGACAAGTAATAAAGGGATGGACTAGCCTTACGATACTAAGCTCTATAAACTTGCGAAGAAGCAAAGTAAGGGGTAATAGAGTAGACAAGTAAGGCTAGTCCAAAAAATGTATTCAGACCACGCACCTATAGTAATTGACCAGTTTAATGGTTTATGGAGAAATGGAGAAGAAGATTCGTGTCCTCCAGATCATCAACCAGAAATAGAAAATTTTAAGTTTGTTGGTTCCAATGCTATTCAAACTAGAGATGGACTTGGTATAGGACAAAATATTTCAGGGCCAATTGGAAGAATTATTAGAGTTTATAATTTTGTTACTCAAGATGAAAATACCTATTTAATTTTGAGAGAGGGTGGTTATATTTATCATGTAATTAATAATGGTATTACAGTATTAGGGCCAATTCTGTCAATTCCGGCTATGACGGATTTTGGTTTTATTCCATTTGCTGGACGTGCTTATATCACTCCTTTTACTTCATTTGGAGTGGGAGAGGATAGATTAGAAAAAGGGTTGGATAATGAATTTTTATATGTTTATCTTGGAACAGGTTTAGCGGCTAGAAAAGCGGCTGGAAGTCCTCCAACAGCAGGAGCTATTACGGTAGCTAATGATGGAGCGCAATTATCAGATTCCGGAGATCATCTATTTGGTGTGTTATACGAAACAGACACTGGTTTTCTGACAGCCCCCGCTAGATTTGTATTATTTAATAGTAATGGAACGGGTTTTGATTTTTCTGTTATTCCAGTGAGTCCCGACTCCTTTGTTGTTGCTAGAAGATTAGTAATGACAAAGAAAATTACCAATTATAATGGAGATGTTACTGGTTATCAATATTTTTTTATTCCCGATGGTAGGATACCTAATAATACTGCTACTGTATTAAACAATATAACAGTATTTGATGCAGACTTGCTAGAAGATGCCTCTCATCTTATAGATAATTATGCTGAAATTCCGGCAGGGGTTGGACTTACTCTTTATCATCAGCGGTTATGTCTTTATACTACTTTTGATGATATTAGTCTGGTCCTTGTATCATCCCAGGGAGAACCAGAGGCAATTTCCCAAATTGATGGTTTACTTATTGTTCCTTTGGATGGTAACCCTGTTACTAATGGTTTTGAGTTAAGAGATGTATTATATATTAATAAAAAGAATCGCACAGTTTCCTATGTGGATAATGGGGATGTTCCTAGTTCCTGGCCATTAACAGTTATAGACCAAGGACTAGGATGCCCTGTTCATGGTATAGCTACAGTAGTAGATTCTGGTTCTGCTAATGTAGATTATATTAAAATTGCTACATATGGTGGAATTCATTTATTTAATGGAAAATACATAGATCCTGAGTTATCTTGGAAAATTAATGATTTATGGGAAGAACAAGATGTTACTGAATTTAGAAGAATTCAATTTGTAGATAATACAGTAGATAAAATCCTATATTGTGTATTACCAGATGGCCGACTATTAACTGGAAATTATTTTAATGGTTTAGATTCTAGAAAGATTCGTTGGACTATATACAGATTTCTAATAAGAGTCTCCACGGTCGCTTTGATAAATACCAAAACAGTTGTAATCGGCTCTGATGGAAGAGCTTTTTAAAAGGAAAATAAAATGCCTGGAGTAGTTCCGCAAGAAGCACAGGTTCTCTTCTTAAATCAGATTTTAAGTAAGACTCCTGTTACAACATTTCCTATTCATGTTAAACTGTTTAGTAATGATGTAACCCCATCAACTACTGATACTGCTGCTACCTATACTGAAGTAACTGGTGGAGGTTATGCTGATGTAGATATTGCTAATGGAGTAGATTTTACCGTAACAGCAGCAGATCCTTCTCAAGCAGAATATGTAGATTTCATTGATTTTTTATTTACAGGAACTACAGGAGGTTCTGGTAAAGTATTTGGATATTTTATTGTTGATGATAATAATGTTCTATTAGGCGCTCAGAGAGGTTCGGCTCCTACTGGACTTACTATCGCCAATGGTTCTCTTGTTAAAGTTCTTCCTATTCTTAAGATGGGAAATGCTAGCTAATGAGTCAGTTCTCTGTTCCATCTTCTATTACTGATCAGTTTTCTCAGGATGGAGATGGTGTAGGTAATAATGGTGCAATTTCTTTTGCCGGGGCAGCTACAGCATGGCAAGCAGTATCTAATCCTGCTGAATCTAGTTATGCAACTATAGAAACCTCAACTGTTATAATTCCTCCTTTAGATTATCCTCAGGCTTATTTTGATTTTGGAATGCAGCCTGTTAATGATCCATTAATTAATACTGGTCATACATTAAGAATTGTTTTTAGAGGGGCTATAGTAAATGATGAGATTGGTCCTGATATAATAACTTGGAATTTTCTATTTAGTTTTATTCAAGCTGGAATTTCTATACCCTATAGTTCTATTGAAGTTCCTGTAAATTTTACAGAGTTTGTAATTCCCCTTAGCGAAGCAGAAGTAATAGCATTTAGATTAAATGGAGGATATGCAGGTAGCACAGTAGAAATATTTGCATCAATAAATGCAATAGGAACTCCAGGTAATACTGTAATTAGTTCTCTATTAATTGATGTTGCTTTCATTCAATTGGAGGTTCCTGATGCTGATTTTGACATGGCAATTATTGGAAATTTACATATAAATGCCGAATTAGATTCTCTAGTGTCTCCAGAATCAATAATAGGAGATTTATCATTAGAAGTTGAATTGGATTCACTAATTGCGGATAACTATATTGTTGGTGATTTACAAGCTAATGCTGGAATTGATAGTCCATTTTCCGATATTAATTCTATAATAGGAGATTTATCATTAGAAGTTGAATTGGATCCTATTACTGTATATAGTGCAGATGCATCAGGATTATATAAATTAGTTCCGGGTAAAACTAATGATACTCTTTATCAAAGAGAAGATGTAGAAGACACTATAGATGTAGCAATTCCAGAACCTGTAGTTAGAACTGCGTATTTAGGAGGCTAGTTTATTATGCCAGCAGGATTTCCTAGCAAAGGTGAAAATATAAACCATTTTGCTGGAGTTCGTCTTAGAATTTTAGGAACTGGTAGTGTAAAATTGAAATTTCTTACTCTTCCAAATAACTTGGGAATAAAAAAAGAAGTAAATCTAGTAGATTTGGATTTAAATACTCTAAATCAGCAAAGAGAGCCTTTGAAAAAAACTAATATTACAACACAGCGCGCTCAGTTAGAAATTAAGACTTTAGAAATCAACGAGATTATTAAAATTAACAGATTGGTAATATTTGCTAGACCTGTTGCAGTTAATTTTCCAGGTTAATTTGATAAACAGTGGTAACTAGATTCACAGATCCTCAGCCAAATTTAGATAGACTTAGGAGTCAATTATTAACTACAGGTCTGCAAAATAAAGATAATCCATTATGGCAAGTAATTGACCAGTTAATTGCTGCTACTAAAGTAATTCAATCTAAAATTAACACTAGTATTGCAAGTAGTGCAGCAATTATAACTTCTGCTAGCTTTTTGATGGTTAATGATGAGACTGTTACATTTCCTAATTCTAAACAAACTAATTTAACTGGATTTACATCTGGTTCTGTTATATTTTCTGATGGGGCATCTTTATTAGCAGAAGATAATGTTAATTTTTTCTGGGATAATCCTAATAATCGATTAGGATTAAAAACTAATGTTCCAACTGTAACTTTTGATTTGTTTGAGTCTGGATTAATTACTACCACAACTATTGGTCATAGATTACATAATTCAACTGCTGCTACATTAGCAGTTCCTAAGCAAATATCTCCTGGTTTAGAATGGTCTGCTAATGCTTGGGATACTAATGATTTAGTTAATAGGAGTGTGCGAGTAGCTTTATATAATAAACCATCTAGTGATTCAGTTCCATTTCCGGGATTTTATTTTGCTACTAATATAGCAGGAAGCTGGGTAGATCAGTTATTATTTGGCTCTATTGATGGAGATGTTGGACAATTTGCATGGAGAATGGGGACTGGAGTTAATATTATATTTTCTAGTAATAGGGGTATTTTATGGATTCCTAATGGAATGACTGATGTTAGTTCATCTAGTTGTTCTATTATTGGAAATGCGGCTACTAATAGAATAACTATTGATACAGTTAATGATTTTGTTTATATAGAAGGAAATAATACAGGATTTGGTCCAGGTGTTAATCCCATGTTGCAGATTAGAGGTATTGACCAATCTTCTGCAACTCCTGTAGTAAATATCAGACATAGAGGATTATCATTTGGTGCTCCCGCTGCTGGGTTTGGAATTAGGCAATTAATTCAATTACAAAGTTCTACTACTGTAGACCAGGATGCAGGCGCGTTTGATATAGTTTGGACTGATGTTACTCATGCAACTAGAACTGCTGCTATTGATATTTATCTTGTTAATAGTGCTGCTGCATTGGCACGCATATACAGGTTTTTGGCGACTGGTGAATTTCAAACTCTTGCGGGTGGGCTACTTACTTTCACAGGAAGAAGTAAAATATCATCTCCGGCTGACTCTGATTTATTACTTACAAATAATGCTGGTGATAATTTTGATATGTTATTATTTGGAGGCACATCTTCTTCTTTTCCAGCTCTTAAAAGAAATGCAGCAGTATTAGAAACTAAATTAGCTGATGATAGCGCGTATGCACAACATAGAGCATTAGAATATATGATGGGTAGAGCAGATTTTTTGATGAGAAATTCTGTTGCATGGAATGATGGAGCAGGAGCAAATGTAGGAACTTTAAATAATGCGCCTACAGCAGGGGATCCCACAAAATGGATTCCAATTGATGATAATGGGACAACTCGTTATATTCCAACTTGGACATAAAAATGGATGAATTACAATATTGGAAATTGAAAGCGGAAATGGCAACTATAAGTGTGGAAGAAATGAGTTTGTCTAGTAGATTAATAGAATTAAATAATAGAAAAAAGGAAGTAATGAAAGCAAATGGATTCCAGACGGATAAAATTTATAAGTGGAATGATGATAAGTATGAAATAGAGGAAATTAATGATAAAAGTTCTAGCAACAGTCCGTCCTAAAAATTTAGTAATAGCGGCTGCATGCGCTAATGTAGCTGAAATTATGAATATTACTACTACTATTACTGTAGGCAATAATGGTAAACATATGAAAGGCTCTAAACATTATGATGGTAATGCATTAGATATTCGTTCTAAAGATATGAAACCTGAAATAAAATATTCCTTTTTAGCTAAAGTAATGACTAGACTAGGAATTGGATATGAAGGATTTATAGAAGACGAAGGAACTGCTAACGAGCATTTTCATATCGAATATGATCCTAAGTAAATTATATGCAAATACGTTCATTTAATCCTTTAGATGAATCAATTGCTCGTTATCTGCATACTAAATTTTTCATAGACGAGTTTGAATTTCCAATTTTCATGAAAATGCATGGAGCAGTTACTGTTGAAAATGAAGGAAAAGTAATATTAGTTGGAGGAATTAGACCTATTGCAGAGACTGTTGCAATTACAAATAAAGATGTTAGTGTAAGAGAAAGACGAGAGGCACTCATTAAATATTTGCAATTTTGTCTTTATACAGGGGCTAATTTTAAATACGATCAAATCCATGCATTTGTGCAGGACGTAGATTTTATAGAGCATTTATTAAAATTTAGTTTTAGAGAAACTAAGGGCAAATCATTGGTCTGTGATATCTAAAAGGATTTTATCATGGCTAAGGGAGATAAATCTAGAGTTCGTAATACTGTTAATGAGCAAGTAGGACAAGCTCAAAATTTACAAAATAATCTGAGGGATACTCTTGTTCCTCAGAATCAAGTGTTTCAAAATCAATATCAACAGGCTAGTGGTGAAGCGATGAATGATTATCGCGACATCATGAACCAATATAGACAATTCCAGGCTACTACTCCTGATAGAATAAATGCAGAACGATTAGCATATAGTAGAACTCCTGAGGTTGAGTCTGCATTACGTGGGTATCAAGGATTTGCTGATACTGGAGGATTTAGTCCAGAAGCAATTCAGGATATGCGCGCGCGCGGAGTTAGCCCAATTAGAGCTGCATATGCTAATTCTCAAAATGAATTAACTAGACAAAGAGCATTACAAGGTGGATATTCTCCGAATTATACTGCTGCTCTTTCTAAAATGACAGGACAAAGAGCAGGCATGATGTCTGATGCAATGCAAGATATCAATGCTAATTTAGCACAAATGCAACAACAAGGTAGATTAGCTGGATTAAGTGGGCTTTCTGGAACTGCATTATCTGATTCTCAAATGGCCAATCAAATGGCTATGGCTAATGCGGAAAATCAATTACGCGCTGGAATGTTTAATTCTCAGAATATTGATCCCATGAGATTGAACGCTATTCAAGGACAGGCTCAATTATTTGGAACTCAGCCTGGAATGGCGGGCATGTTTGGTAACCAATTGTTAAATTCTGGTAATCAATTATTAAATCAACAGGGACAACAGCAAAATCTGGCCAATATGGCCATTACTGGTCAATTAAACGCTGCTCAGATTCCATCCAATTTTGAAGTTGGATTGGGTAGAGCAGGACAAATTGGTGGTATGGTTTCTAATGTTGCTGCTCCTTGGATGGGAGGAATGGGAGGGGGTGGAGGAATGATACCATCTGGTAGGATACCAGGAGCTAATCAGACTTTTAATCAATTTCCAGGATTTTAGACAATGATTACCCCAGAATTCTTTAGACTCAGCCAATTATTAAATCCATTTATGTCTGGATTTCAGCAAGATTCTCCAGAACAAGACTATGATCCTATTGGCAGGATGAATCAAATGTATACTCCAGACAATAAAGCGTCCAATAATTTAATGGATTTAATTACAAATATGCCTCAACGAGAGGAACCTGGTATAGGTAGGAAAGTATTGGCTAGTATTGCAGGTCTTACTGGCGATCCTAACAGAGTTGAGAATATGCTCTATCAGCCCTATCTTAGAGAATTAGAAGATTGGAATGCTAGGGTAGGACCGTCGATTCAGGCGGCTAACTTTGAGAGACAGGGTAATGTTAATGAAAGAATGTTAGCTAATCAAATAGTATCCCAAGAGCAAAGAGATAGAACATTAGAAAGACAAATTGGTAGAGATAAAACATTAGAAAAGCAGGGTCAGGCTAGAATTGACCAATCTGAAAAACGTATTAAACAGGCTGACACTAGATTAGAAATAGCAGAGGCTACTGCTAAAGGAGGAACAATAGATTGGGGTTCAAATCAAATTGTTTATAAAGATGGAACTGTTAAAAAAATAGATGCTGATTTATTTACTGCTCAGGAAAAAGAAGCACTCAAACAAAAATATGCTTTAGAAAGAATTGAAACACAGGGGGAGCAAACTAGAAAAACTAAAGAAGAAGCGTCTGATGCTAGTGATTGGCAGATTGTTCCCCAATATAATGCACAAGGATTACCAATAGGTTCTCTGAGAGTTAATAGAGTAACTGGAAAAGCAATTCCTATTACCCTAGGAGAAGAAGAAACGCCAGTTGTAACTAAAACTGAAACTCAGTCTAACAAGGATAGAAGAATTACAGCAGAAGCATTACGAGTTAAAGCACAGGATCCTAAATTAAGTAAATATATCCAGATTAAATCTGGTAGATTTGAAGGCATTCAACGGCCTAATAGATTATTACCAGGTGGAATATCAGTAGAAGATTATAATACATTATATAAGAAAATATATAGGGAAAATCCTCCATCTAATCAAGAAATAGCGACTCCTACTAAAGAGGACAGGATTACTGTTGAAAGAATAAATCCTAAAACGGGTAAAATGGAAAGGTTCAGTTTACCAGCGCGTCAGCTTCAACAGGCTATCGCGCAAGGCTATAAAAAAGTAGGATAGTATGCCTAATTTCCTACGAATGTTAATGGATCCCCTTACGGACGCTCCATCTAGGGCTGCGCGGGGTTTAGCAAATACTATAGATCCTATGCAGGGGGATAGAGGTTTTGTTAGACCTTTCATGGCAGGAGCATTAGAAGGCGCAGGAGATTTAGTTTCTGGTGCTACTTCTCCTGCATCATTATTAATGAGTGCTGCTGGGGTTAATCCTGCTATACAAAGAATGATGAAAGTAGGAAAATTAAAGAGGGCGTTACAAGGAACAGATGAACCTATTAGAGGATTAGCCGCAGAGAATGCTGCTTGGCAACCTAGAGGTGGAACATCTGGATTACATCCTCTTAGAATTGAAGAAAGAACAAGATTTGGATATGATGTGCCTGATAATCCTCGCGCGCAGGAATTAGAAAGAGTTAGAAGGCTAATTGAAGAGGCCTATTTAAGAGGGGAAATAAGGTAATGGGTAGTGGCATTTTAAATTTAATTCCTCTAGATCAAGAAGAATTAGATCTAGAACCTTTGGATTTAATTCCATTACAGTCTGAACAACCATCT